>Ga0209542_10015583_pt1 | contig 12728 bp, 10 predicted proteins | sample RifCSPhighO2_01_FD_184028 | JGI IMG/M metagenome (GOLD analysis project Ga0209542, IMG submission 184028) | Soil microbial communities from Rifle, Colorado - Rifle CSP2_plank highO2_0.1 (SPAdes) (version 2) | ecosystem: Environmental > Terrestrial > Deep subsurface > Rock core/Sediment ...
AAGTACCCGCACTTGCATTGGAGAAAGCCACAAGGGAAGTGCGCCGCCGGTGTGTTCAAGAAGCATGCCGATGAAGCGCTCAAAAGATCCGAATAGCGCTCGATGTATTACCCACGGGCTTTGGCGCGTTCCTTTTTCATCGATGTAAGAAAGTTCGAAGCGTTCCGGAAGCATCACAAGATCAAGCTGGGCCGTACCCATTTGCCAATCACGATTCTGCGAATCGCGAATATGTACTTCGATTTTGGGTCCGTAAAAAGCTCCTTCACCCGGCGCATCTTTATAGGCAATGCCGCATTTTTTTAGGGCACCGGAGAGCGCCGCTTCTGCAAGGTCCCATTGCGGTTTCTCGCCGAGCGCTTTGTCCGGTCGGGTAGCTAAAATATAGGTTGGTGCAAAACCGAGTAGTTTGTAGAAATCATTAATTATCGTAATAACCCGAACAAGCTCCTCCTCGGCATTATTGGGACGAACAAACACATGCGCGTCGTCCATGGTAATTTGGCGTACACGGAACATGCCTCCCAAGGTGCCAGAGAGTTCATTGCGGTGCAAGCGGCCAAATTCCGATAAGCGTACTGGCAGTTCGCGATAACTGCGAATATGCGAATTGTATATGTAGGTACTCTCGGGACAATTCATCGGTTTAAGAACAAGCGTTTCATTTTCATCGCGCGGGTTTTCAAACCAAAACATATTATCGCGATAAAAATCCCAATGGCCCGATTTTTCGAAAATATCTTTTTTGACGAGGATCGGCGTATTTATTTCTTCATAGCCTTCGCGGTCATTTATTTCCCGCGCATATTTTTCAAGCTCGCGGAAAATCACCATTCCCTTGTGGTGCCAAAAGGGGGCGCCGGGGGCCACGTCATGGAATGAAAAAAGATCGAGCTCTCGCCCGATATCGCGATGGTCACGCCGCGGTTCGTCTGCCATGCCCCTAGCATATCATGATTTCCCACAAAATATGGCCTCACAACAGGATATTTTGACTATTGATTTATTTTTTATTTTATGTTGGAATGTAAGCCGAAACGCAAAAAAGGAGTGGTGGCATGCGTTTTTTGAAGAACTTCTTGCTTATGGTGCTTGCCGTGATACTCGGGCTTTCGCTCCTCCTGAACGCCTATTATTTCGGAAGATATGGAGTGCCCGAGTGGCCCTCGCTACTTCCGCAATACGAGCGCTCTAGCGGATACCAGGTGTGATTTTAGGGGGCTGTCATACGACAGCCCCTTTGTGTTTTAAAGATTTTTTACGGCTTCGGCAATGAAAGATACTTCACCGTTTCTTCCCGAAACGCGGCCTTTGATGGCGATACATTGCTCAGGCACAAGAAATGTCTTGAAATCATTGTAGACGCGCGGAAAGAAGATGACCTCAAGAGGTCCCGTAAAATCAGCAATACGGACAAAGGCCATGCGGTCACCGCTTTTTGTCATGATTTGTTTTGCCTCTTCAACAATGCCGGCAATCACAGTTGGCATACCTTGGCGTACCTCTGCCTTCATTTTTGCAATTGAGATTCCTTGTTTTTGGAGTTTTTCTCGATGCAGATCAAGCGGGTGGCCGGAAATGTAGAGGCCGAGAAGCTCTTTTTCCCACGATAGGCGCTCGTGTTTAGATATTGGGGCGGAGGCGGTGAGTTCAATATGCCGTCGCGTAGTTGGCAAACCGGCAAACAGAGAATCCTGACTGCCTGCGCCACCCGCATCGCGATTATAGGCAAGCAGTGCGTCAATGTTTGCAAGCATGCCGCCGCGCTCGTGAGGAAGGGCTATGGTGTCGAGAGCGCCGCATTTAATAAGAGCTTCCAGGGACTTTTTATTAAGATTTTTATCTTGAACACGCTCGAGAAAATCTTCAAGTGAAGTAAAACGGCCGTTTTTTTCTCGCTCCGCAATGAGGTGATCGCCGACGCTTTCGCCAAAATTTTTGATTGAGCGAAGCCCGAAACGAATTTTCCAGGATTCGGTTTGGCTCGGAATAAGAGTGAAATCGCCGAAGCTTTCGTTAATATCCGGCGGTAACACGGGGATGCCCATCCGCTTGCATTCCTGAACGCTTTCAGAGATTTTTTCGACATCTCCGGCGTCAGCCGTGAGAAGAGCGGTCATGTAGGCCACCGGGAAATTGGATTTCATGTACGCGGTTTGATAAGCGACTTTGCCGTAGCTTGCCGCGTGAGCCTTGTTAAACCCGTACGCAGCAAATGGTTCGATAAGCTTCCAGAATTTCTCGGCAATCGCGGGGGTACTCCCATTTTTGATAAAACCTTGTTTGAGCTTTTCTTTTTGTGCTTCCATCTCCGCAGGAATTTTTTTCCCCATGGCTTTTCGGAGTGCGTCAGCCTCTTTCCAGCTGTAGCCAGCCAAGTGAATAGCAATAAGGAGCACGTCATCTTGATAGGTCACCACGCCGTAGGATTGATCGAGAATTTCCTTGAGGCGCGGATCGAGATAGTGGACGAGTTTTGGATTGTGTTTGCGCTCAATATAAGAAGGAATGGATTCCATGGGTCCGGGACGGTAGAGCGCAACCATAGCGTTAATGTCGTGGATAGTGGTTGGCCTCAAGTCTTTAAGGAAACGGGTCATGCCCGAGCCATTTAGCTGAAAGAGCCCCATAGTTTCGCCGCGGGCGAGCATCTCAAATGTTTTTAGGTCATCAAGCGGTACATTTTCAATGTCGATGCTTGCGTTATAAAATTTTTTCGCCAAGTGCACCGCATCGGCCAGAATAGCCAAGTTTTTAATGCCGAGAAAATCGAATTTAAGGAGGCCAGCGTCCTCAACGGCGTGCATGTCATATTGGGTTATGAGTTTGCCGCCTTTCGGATCAAACTGAAGCGGCACGTATTCCGTGAGTGGTTTTGGCGCAATCACGACGCCGGCGGCATGAACGGAGATGTGGCGAGCATTTCCCTCGACTTTTTTCGCAAGATTAATTACTTCGCGAGAAACGGCATCCTCGTCATAGAGTTTTTTAAGTTCCGGCGTAATTTTCATGGCGCGGTCAAGAGACATCGGAAATCCCTGGCTGCCGATGGGAATGAGTTTTGCGATGGAGTCGCCGACTCGGTAGGGGTGGCTAAGCGCGCGCGCTACGTCGCGCACCGCAGCGCGTGCCATCATGGTGCCAAACGTGCCGATTTGGGCGACCCTGTCCTCTCCGTATTTTTGCTTGGCATAGTCAATCATTTCATCGCGGCGGTTGTCGGCAAAGTCCATATCGATGTCCGGCGCGGAAGGGCGTTCAGGATTTAAAAAACGTTCAAACGGTAGTTTGTATTCAAGCGGATTCACGTTCGTAATGCGGGAAAGATACGTCACCATAGAGCCGGCGACGGACCCGCGAATGGTCGTCAAGATTTCATGCTCGTGAGCATAGCGCAATAGGTCGGCGACCACGAGAAAGTAGGGGGCATAGCCTTTATTTTTTATTATATTGAGTTCATATTCAAGACGGGCAATAGTTTCCGGTGTTTTTTCAATTTGGCGACGCTCAAAACCTCCGTAGGCAAGATTCCGGAGTTCAGTATCGGCGTCGCCGGAGATAAGATTGAGCTCCGGAAATACCCAGGCGCCGAGGTTGAGTTTAAGCGCGGTCAGGTCTGCAATTTTTTTAGTATTTTCAATTGCCTCGGGAGTATCGGAGAAAAACTCTCGTGCGGTTTCTTGATCAATAAAAGAAAAATCCGTTTCTCCTTCATCGAGTGAGTCATGGCTTCCTTGGATGCGCTTTAAAACAATCTGCGCCTGGCGGTCTTCCGGAGCGAGGTAATAAATATCGTGGGCCGCAACGAGCGGCACTCCCGTGTCATGAGAAAGTTTAATTATTTGCGCTTTAAGCTCTCGATGGCCGGGGATTTCCGGGTGATGCGTAATTTCAAGGTAGGCATGGTCTTTGCCGAAAACTTTTGCGTACCACATGGCGTGCGAAGTGGCGGCGGTCGCATTTCGTCCCCGAAGGGAAAAGGTGGTCTCTGATTGCAATGCAGGGAGGAGAGCGATTAATCCATCGTGGTGCATTGCCAAGAGCTCGCGATCAACGCGCGGCTTGCCGTGAAATCCTTCCAAGTGCGACTTAGTGACAAGTGCAATCAGATTTCGATACCCGGTTTCGTTTTTTGCAAGAAGTACCAGGCGAGGGAGAGGATCGTCAATTCGCGATTCTCGTTCATGGCGTCCCTGCGGCGCAAGGTAAAAATCGACGCCGATGATCGGCTTAATGCCGACCTCCATGCATTCTTTGTAAAATTCAATGGCGCCATACAAATTTCCTTCATCAGTAAGCGCGAGCGCAGGCATTTCACATCGAATGGCGGCGCGCACCAGCTCGTCAATTTTTGGAAGGGCGGAGAGGAGACTATAGTGGGAATGAGTATGCAAATGAATGAAATCTCCAACCATGGGCCTATTGTAATACGGCTTTGGGTCCTTCTCTAATATTGCAAAATTGCCGCCTGTTTTCTCCCAGATAGAGCTTGTCCGCCATACTACCGTTATACTGGGAGTGTGTCGCCAGAGATTAAATACCTTGTAGGAATTGATGAAGCGGGGCGGGGGCCCCTTGCCGGCTCAGTTTCAGTTGGCGCGGTTCGTATCCCTGTGCAGTTTGATTGGGAGCCGTGGCGAGGAGTGCGCGATTCAAAAAAATTAACACCACTTGCCCGAGATGAATGGTTTAAAAAAATTCACCGCGCACACCGGGACGGGATTCTTCGTTTTGCCGTTGCTTTTGCAAGTTCAAATTATATTGATCGGCGCGGTATTGTGCCAGCAATCCACTTCGCACTTGGGCGGGCACTTGATCGCCTCAATGCAGATCCCCTCGAAACGCTCGTACTTCTTGACGGGTCGCTTTGGGCCCCGGAACCGTTTTGTTTTCAGAAAACGATCATACACGGGGACGACCGTGAACCGGTTATTTCGATGGCCTCTATTGCCGCAAAAGTTTTGCGAGACAGAAAAATGATTGCGCTCGCGCGCCGGTATCCCGCATATGGTTTTGAGTCCCATAAAGGATATGCAACCCGTGAACATTTTAAGCGCATTGCAACTTACGGCATTTGCAGTCTGCACCGGAAAAGCTTTTTAACCCGTTTGATTTAAGCCTCTTTTAATGGTATTATTAATTACGGATACTTATGTAGGGAGAGCTCGCTTGAGCCAAAAACCACCTAGTAAGAATAGTAAAAAAATCCTCTACAACGCTATCACTGGACAGGGGGTGCGAAACAAAGAGCAAAGATTCGAGGATTCTTTGTGTTGTGCGTGTGGAAAACTTGCGGGAGGCGTTGGAAAGTTCGTGCTTTGTATGGGACTTAGGGGCAATGACGGCCGCCATCTTGCGGCGCCGGTAAAGTACAGGGAATGCTTGAAGCCAGGGTTTGTGCCCCGCTTCACCCCCGTTGCGTTTGTCAACGGAAAATTCATCGCTCTTTCTAAGACCCAACCCCAAACGTAAGAAATTAAGAGCCGGCGCTTCGCCGGCTCTTCTCGTATCCTGTCTTGCCATTTTTGAACTTTTTGCGTATAGTAGGTTCAATGGTCGTTCGAATGCGTCATACTCGCGCCCACACGGGCAATCGCCGATCGCATCACGCGCTCACGGAGCCGCGTCTTTCGAAATGCGAAAACTGCGGAGCGACGCATATACGGCATCGTATGTGTCCTGCCTGCGGTAAATATCGTGGCATGATTATTATGGACATTGCCGCTCGACAGGCCAAAAAGGAAAAGAAAAAGAGTCTTGCACAGAAGGAACGTACCGGGGTGAAAGCCTAATAGCGCCTGGACGTCTTCCACTCATAGTTTATAGTGCGAGCTTAATCAGTTCGTTGTCAGCCACATGGCGAATCGCCATTTATCTAGAAGCATAGTTCTTCAAACGCTCTACGAATGGGATTTCGGCGGGCGTAATGACGCTAAACTCCCCGAGATTCTTGATCGGTGCATCAAGGAGTTTGCTCCCGGTATGGGAGATTTTTCATTTATACAGGGACTCTTGACGAGCGTGCTCGAAAAACGCAACGACCTCGATCAGATCATTGAAAAAGCGGCGCCGGAGTGGCCGCTCGATAAAATTTCCATAGTTGATCGTAATATTTTACGCATTGGACTTTTTGAATTATTGTTTGCCGATCGAAGCGAAGTTCCTGCAAAAGTGGCCATTAATGAAGCAATTGAGCTTGCGAAAACATTTGGCGGGGAAAACAGCGGCCGTTTTGTGAACGGTGTTTTGGGCGCGGTATACAAGGAAATCGGCGAGCCGGGCAAACACGAAACCTCGAAACGGCAAAAGCCAAAAGAAGTGCCGTACGAAAAAATGCCTCAGGAGCGGCTTGCCGGTTCGGTGGTCTATGCCCGTCACGAGGGTGATATGTATCTTGCTTTAGTGCACGATATTTTCGGTCACTGGACTCTTTCTAAGGGACATCTTGAAGAAGGGGAAGAGGAAAAGACTGGGGTAACTCGCGTTATCAAAGATGAGATCAACCTTGCGATTACTCCGGAAGCAAAACTCGGCGAAAATGAATATGTGGCGACTCAACCGGAAAAAGGGAAGATTCGAAAGAGGGTCGTCTACTTTCTGGCCGAAACGCGCTTTGAGGACATCACCTTAAAAAAGACCGGAGGGCTTGACGATGCGCGTTGGTTCAAACTCCAAGACATCCTTGACCTAAATTTTTATGATGATATTCTGCCCATCGTCACTAAAGCCATCAACCTTTTGCTGGCAAAGGGTAAGGAGCCCGCGGAAACCAAGCCTTCGCTAGAGAAAGCAAAGCCAAAGCGGGCACGGAAGAAAAAGGAAGGCGCGCAGTGACGATTATAGAATGGTAAAGAAAAATTTCTCTGAATTTGAGCGCAATATAGGCGTAACTTTTAAAAACAAAGATCTGCTTGAGCAGGCGTTTGTGCATCGTTCCTATTTAAATGAACATAAGAACTTCAAATTGCCGCACAATGAACGGCTTGAATTTTTGGGAGATGCGGTGCTCGAGCTTATTGTTACGGACTTTCTTTTCTATAAATATCCGACCAAAACGGAGGGCGATCTGACCTCGTATCGTGCCGCTCTCGTCAATACCAATACGATTTCGGAAGCGGGAGATGAAATTGGCGTAGACGAGTATCTCCTACTCTCAAAAGGTGAGGCAAAAGATACGGGTCGCGCCCGTTCCTATATTGTGGCGAACGTCTTCGAGGCGCTCATCGGCGCAATTTATCTTGATCAGGGGTATGAGCCGGCGCGCGATTTTGTGGCGCGGACGCTTTTTGCCCGCACGGATGAGATTGTCGAAAAGCGTCTCTGGCAGGACCCAAAAAGTCGCTTTCAGGAAAAAGCACAGGATGTTGTCGGCATCACGCCAGCATATAAACTTCTTGAAGAGCGTGGTCCGGATCATGACAAATATTTCAAAATCGGCGTCTACCTCGGCAAGGAGCTTATCGCTGAAGGAAAAGGCAAGTCAAAACAAGAAGCCGAGCAAGACGCCGCCGCAAATGGGCTTAGGACGAAGAGTTGGTAACTGTTGACAAAAAGTAGTGTTGTGTTAAGATTAACTTCGTTACCAAAGGAGGTTTGAGTGAAAAAACTCATCTGGAGTAGGTTAGATGTCTTGGAACGTCAGTTAACTGAAGAAGCACTAAGACGTCACAAACTTCGAAGAGAATCTCTGCGGGAGTTTACACCCTATTCGGGGCCTGCAGATCCATGGTGGAAATGGGAGAGAGACCCTCATGGTAGATTTATCTCGCGCTTCGAGATTACTGGTGATAATTACTTCATCGCCGTCTACTACAATCGAAGATGGTCTGACAGTATAATTACCTGGCGTGCTGATTCTGTAGAGACTGCCGACTAACTCAATAGCGCACTGATCTTTAGAGACTACCAGCTAACCTTTTCGTAATTTTGTTTTTCGTCTGGAAACTCAAAATAGATACCGCTGGAGATATATCCCAGCGCAACCGTCTTACCATAGGCGGTTTTCTTTTTGCTATACTATAACGCAATGCATCTCAAACGCTTGGAGCTTTCGGGTTTTAAATCATTTGCCAAAAAGACGACTCTTTCGTTTGGGAGTCCCATAACAGCCATTGTAGGCCCTAATGGCTCGGGCAAATCGAATGTTGCCGAGTCGTTCCGGTTCGTGCTTGGCGAACAATCCATCAAATCCATGCGCGGCAAACGTGGCGAGGACCTTATTTTCAATGGCTCAAAAACAGCACCACGAGCCAATCGCGCAAGCGTGAAGATAGTATTTGATAATAGCTCACGATTTTTAAATATAGATTTTGACGAAGTTTTAATTGAAAGGGCTGTGCATCGGGATGGCGTCAACGAATATTCCATCAACGGCAGCCGGGTTCGCCTGCGAGACGTGATGGAGTTTTTGGCTTCAGCAAACATTGGGGCAACCGGCCACCATATCATTTCTCAAGGCGAAACGGACCGAATCTTGAATGCGAATTCAAAAGAACGTCGGGAAATGATCGAGGATGCGCTTGGTCTCAAAATCTATCACTATAAAAAAGAAGAAAGCGAGCGGCGCCTCGAAAAAACAAATGAAAACATTGCCCATGTAGAATCGCTCCGGAAAGAAATCGCCCCGCATCTTTCATTCCTCAAAAAGCAGGCTGAAAAAGTGGAAAAAGCGGCTGCTATGCGGGATGAACTCGTCCTGCTCTATAAAGAATATTTGAAACGCGAGCACGAGTATCTTTCCTTCCACAAAGACCGCATCGCGCGCGAAAAAGAGGTGCCCATGAAGGCGCTTCACAAACTTACCCATGAACTTACCAAAGCTAAAGAAATTGTGGAGCATGCTGGGGCGGGAGACGCCGAAAGCCGGCGAGCGCTTGAGCTTGAGCGAACTCTTTCCGAAGCTCGTAAAGAAAAAGAGACACTGGTGCGCGAGCTCGGACGGCTTGAGGGACAAATGGCTTTTGAGGAAAAGAGGTTACAACGGGAAAAGAATGTTTCAAGCGGCGAAGTGCTTGTGCCGCTCTCCGAACTTGACAGGCTGGTTATGGAAGCGGAACAGGTGGCCGCTACCTCGGGGGAAATCAACGACGCGCCCGGCCTTCGCAATATTTTAGCCCAAATCACCGCGTCGCTCCGAGCCTTTGTCACGCGGCAGGCGAGGCTTCAAGAGGAACACAAGAAAGAGGCTGCGGGAGTTGACTTGGCGGATTTAAGAAAGGAAAAGCAGAAGATCGATGAAAAAATGGCTGATGCTATGCGGCGGGAAGAAGAGTCGACTGCTGCCTACCGGGCGCTTCAGAAAGAAATTGAAGACGCCAAAGATGAGAGCCGACAGGCGGAGCGCGAGATGTTTCGTCTTATGGGGGAAGAAGGGCGCATGAAGGCCGAACTCGCCTCCCTTGAAGGCGCAGAAAATGCGCTTCTCCTCGAAGAGGAGGATTTTAAACGAGAGCTCGGGGAAGCCGGTGCTCTTGCGGGTCGCGAGGTGCTAGCATACGAAACTTTTAACCTCGGAGTAACGCGCGAAGCGATTGCGAGCGAAAAGCGAAGTGTTCAGGATGAGCGCCGACGGAAACTTGAGAAAATGAAAATACGGCTCGAAGAATTTGGCGGTTCAACTGGTGAGGACGTCATGAAAGAATATAAAGAGGCGCAAGAGCGCGACGCTTTTTTGGAAAGAGAAATTGCCGATCTTCATGCCTCGGCAGAATCACTCAAACAGCTTATTACAGAACTTGAAGAAAAGTTAGGAACGCAATTTAAAGAGGGTATTTCAAAAATTAATGCCGAGTTTACGAAATTTTTCGAACTTATGTTTGGCGGCGGCTCCGCCTTGCTCACAGTGCTTAAGGCCGTCCCTCGACGACGGCGCTCTGATACTTCGCTTGACGATTTGCGTGATGAGGTACCCCAAGAGATTGAGGAAGAAACCGAAGAGGGGATTGATATCAATGTGAATCTTCCGCATAAGCGTGTAAAGGGACTCCAAATGCTTTCAGGCGGGGAGCGAGCGCTCACTTCAATTGCGCTCCTTTTTGCAATGTCACAAGTGAATCCTCCTCCTTTTGTTATTCTTGATGAAACCGACGCGGCGCTCGACGAAGCAAATTCAAAACGTTATGGCGATATGGTGGCAAGTCTCGCGCAAAAATCACAGCTCATTCTCATCACGCACAATCGCGAAACCATGAGTAGGGCGGGCATTTTATATGGCGTTACGATGGGCTCGGACGGCGTCTCAAAACTCCTTTCCGTTAAATTTGAAGAGGCGGTTGCGGTTGCAAAATAGGTCGCTCGCCTATCTATTTTTGAAATGCACGAAAATTTGCTGCTGAAAATTTTCTCTGTACGGCGCCGTCGCGCCTTCCAAGGCATTTCAAAAATAATATGCTCGCTCTGTTGGTGACAACAAGAAATGTACATTACCGTAACTACCAATAGCGGTTAACCTTGATAGTCGGCAAAAATCTGATAAAAAGAGAGTTAGATACCGAACAAAAACTGCGGAGGCGAGAATGAAGATTCTTATCACGAAATATCCGTGGCCGAACTCACGTGCAAGTAGTGAGGAGCAGTCAGCTTGGATCGGGCTTCTTTTGCCCGTTATTGGTCGTTTTGCTTCAGGCGAGTTGTCATTTGTTTCATCGGGCGGTTTTATTATTAGCGCCAGTGAGTGCACGGCGCATATTGAGAAGCAGCGGCCCGCACTTGCGGTTCAGTGGAATAGCCTGAGCGGCATGGGATCAATTGCAAAGACGGCGACAAATTATAGTTCAAAGCCGATCTGCATGTTTATTCCGGACGACTGCTGTGAAATCATAGAGGGAGAAGCGTAAAAGGTGGTACACAAGGTACCACCTTTAGTTTTTAAACTTTGGATTTTTGCCGCCACTTTTGATAGGAGAGGTAACACCAGCCAAGGGCCAGACACGCCGAAGAAAAAGCCGAATACCAAAGTCCCATGGTGGCATAGGTAAGGCCGAAGACGAGCAAAATTCCGCCCGTCATTACACTTGTCCAAAAAGCGGGCTTGTCAGTGCTCCGGATGGAGGGAATAAGGGCAACAAGGAAAACCCACTGACCGACGGTGATTACGATGTCTTGCCAGAGCACATTATTGGATGACGCGATCGGCTATTCGCACAAGGGAATCGGGAATTGTGATACCAAGTGATTTTGCCACTTTAAGATTTATCACGAGATCGTTTTTGTCTTGATATTGGATAGGTATAGACGCAGGTTTTGCACCTTTGAAAATTTTATTGGCGTAGCTTGCTGCTTGTGCGCCGACACGGGCAAAATCATGCTGATAACTTATGACGCCTCCCGCTTCAACCATTTGCGGCACAAGATAGACACCCGGCACCTTCAAGGTATTTTGTACTTCCAAGTTGAACGGGATATTCGGAGGAATGTTGAGGAGTGGGCCAGGGAGATGAAAGTAAGCATCAATAGAACCCGGTTTCATTTGCGCAATTACTTTTGCCATCTCGGCCGTTGAAGCCTCAGTTGGAGGACTCACGAGCGGAAAGGCGATCACTTCCATGCCTTGAAGAGCGGCTTGCTTTTTAAGTTCCGCGAGCATGAATTGCCCAGCCGGGTCGGTAATCTTTGCGTCAAAAACACCGACTTTTTTGATGTTCGGGTTAATTTGCCGCAAAAATTCAAGTTTTTTTGCCGTGACATTGGCGAAATCAGTCGCAATACCAGTTAAATTGTTGTCGGATGATTTGAAGCTTGCGATAAGGCCGAGCTCGTCTGGATTATTGGTGTTTGCAAATACGATAGGGATATCAGTGCGCCCTGCCGCTTCAGTTTCTTTTTTTGCCGAAATCGCCGCCTCAAGCGCTGTTGCAAAGATCAGATCGACATTGCTTGCAATAAGCTCCTTAGAGGCTGCGTCAAGCGTCTCAAAGTCGCCATTTGCCTGTCGATAGGTATATGAAATATTTTTCCCCTCCTCATAGCCAAGAGTGGCCATGCGGTCTTTAAAGCCTTTATACGTAGGAGCCATAACCTCAAGCCATTCGATAACCCCCACCGTGTGCATTTTTTGTGTGGGACGAGAAGAGAAGTACCATGCGCCGATTGCTACACCGACGACAATAAGAATAAGGATACCAAGAAGTTGTTTTGACATGCGCAAAGAATATCTTTAATGCTTGTACGATATCGGCGCTTCATTGCAGAGACAATACGGACTGTCCCCACTTGAAAAGAAGCGGAAACCAGAGCTTTCCCAGAGCCGTTTTTAGGCCATTGACAAATTAAGCAAAGTATGCTATCGTTAACAATGGAAGATGTTATATGTGGGGGTTATCATGAAATTTACAAACGAGTGGCGACGTGGAGGGCCCACCCTCTTCGATCGGTGCCAACAGGTGCCCCGGGCGGAAAAGCTCGCGGCAATGGCGGCGGAACGGCGGGTGGCGCAACAGCCGGAGCTGAAGCGCTCCGACGACGAGACCGATCGGGATCTGGCCGCCAGCACGGCCTAAACAGCGATCGCAACTGCGGCGCAGAAGCACAAGGAGAAGTTCTATGTTTTGACTGATCTCCATCGCATGCCAAGCGATGGGGGTAGAGCAACACCCGAGTGGCGTCGGGAGAGGCGGGGAACAAATGTTCTCCGCCTTTTCATATGAAATTCACCTCTGTTTTCACATCAATGCCCAGTCTATGGTTCGCGTTTCAAGATTGGCGGCGAGAAGCTTCACTCTGACGCGGTC
>Ga0209542_10015585_pt1 | contig 12727 bp, 20 predicted proteins | sample RifCSPhighO2_01_FD_184028 | JGI IMG/M metagenome (GOLD analysis project Ga0209542, IMG submission 184028) | Soil microbial communities from Rifle, Colorado - Rifle CSP2_plank highO2_0.1 (SPAdes) (version 2) | ecosystem: Environmental > Terrestrial > Deep subsurface > Rock core/Sediment ...
TGGTCCACATCTTCTAAATGCAGGCATTTCAAAAGTTGTTGCTGAAAAATTTCCTTTTTATGATATGCCGGGAACAACAATTATGGAGGTTTATTCTAAATGATAAAAATTGCTTCTGCAGATGATGTACCGAGTATATTTGATTTATTTAGAAGAACCTATCATTCACATAGTATCTTTGAACAGGGTGGAGAAACAAGATACCTTAATCAACTCTTAAAAGGAGAATATATAGGGTTTGTTTTTGTTGAGAATAATACCATTTTAGGTCATGCAGGAGTTGCAATGGGAAAAGAATTTGCATTAATTAATTATTTAGTAACTGATAAACGTTTAAGGGGAAAAGGTATTGGAAAAGAATTGTTCATGTCAAGAGAAAGTTTTTGTGATGCTTCTGATAGAAATTTTATTATTGGTTATTCAATGATGCAACATCCCTATAGTCAATTACTTTATTCAAATAATTTCAAACCTATCGGAATGGTTGTAGGATATTTAGATATCTATGGCAATAGCGATGAAGACTTTAACAAAGGAAATTCAAATGCCGAGATGGTTCTTTGTAAAAAAATCAAACCGGAAATAACAATAAGTCTGGAAGTCCCACAAATTTGTCCTGATAATCGATTATACAATAGCATTATACGCACTATGAGTATAAAACCTAATTTTACATCAACATATCAAATTCCAGAAGGCAATATATTTTCAGGTTTAGTTCCTGACTTAGAATCAGGTCTTTTTACTTTTGGATTGATTAAAAAGGATCAACCATTGAATTTTGATTTAATGTTAACAACAAATCAAGACAGAGAGGATTTTAAAAATGAAATCAGACAATGTTACCAAAGTACTATATTATGAAGGACGGTTTGACCAACATATTGGTAAATTTCTTAACTCCGTTGTAAAGTATATACCTCATCAAATAGCGGGTGTTTTATCTCATAATCCTGATCCAACACTTGAGATATTTTTAGATGAGAAACACATTCCTTTATTTACACAATTTGAAAAAATAGGAAAATTTAATCATTTTGTTATTACACAATTACATTTCGATGAAAAAGATTTAGAAGAGTCACGTAATCTACTTCAAAAAATTCTTGATACAGGTGCGACAGTTATTAATGGAAGCCACACTTTAATATCACATGAATTCGCAGGTTATGAAAGTCAAATAATAGATTTACGAGGAGATACTTCAAAACAAAAACTATTTACTGGTGAAATAATAAAAAGAGATTGGCAGAAACGAATCCTTACTGTTGGTATGGATTGTAATATAGGTAAAATGACTGCTTCTTTAGAGATATATAAATACATGAAAGAATTAGGTCGCGATGTTGAATTTGTAGCAACAGGACAAATTGGAATGACAATAACTGGGAGAGGAATTCCCTTAGACAAATCAATTGTTGATTTTACTTCAGGTTTTATGGAAGATCATTTACTCGAATATAATAATCAATATCTTCTTATTGAGGGACAAGGAAGCATGTTCACTCCATTATATTCTGGCTTAACTCTTGCACAAATTCACGGTAGTGTACCTGATTATATGATTCTTTGCATTGACCCAACACGAGAACACCCACGTTATTTTCCTCGAATTAAATTACCATCGTTAGAAAAAGCCATTACTTTATATGAAGATGCAGCAAGACTAGTCAATCCACTTGCAAAAGTAATTGGAATATCTGCAAATACTTCTTCATTAGATGAAGCTGCTTCCATTTCTTACCTCAGTTCCTTAAAGAAGCAATTGAACTTGCCAGTTTTTGATCCTGTAAAAGCCACAGTATCTGGATTATCTATGGAGGATTTAAAATCATGTACGTCGCAATATTAACATCTACTAATTTTGATAATACTAATCAACCACTTATAAAGGATGAACTTAAAAAAAGTGGACATAGGTATAAAGAATTTAAAAATTTAGAAGTGCCTCCAAACGAATTACTTAATTTTGATATTGTATGGGATAGAAGTGCAATTATTAATGATTTATTTTTTGAGTCTTTAGAAAAATTAGTTTCTTCACGTGATATAAATTCACCCATTTTAATAAATTCACCACAATCAATTATGAATTCATATGATAAAATAAGAACACATCATTTAATTGGAGAATATTCCCCAACAACAATTATTTATAATGGAACTAATTTTGATGATGTAGTTAATGCTTTTTCCCAAGAAGAATATATCGTTATCAAACAACCACGAGGGTGGCAAGCGTCGGGAGTTGAACGAATTCTCTTCACAGAATTATCACAAACTGCATTGGGTAAAGAACCAGTATTAATTCAAAAATATATTGAACCAAAAGAAGGAGTTTCAAGAGCTTTAATTCTTTGTTACGATAATAAAGTTGAACCTATTGCATGGTATAATAGAGTACCTGATAATCATTGGCGAACTGGACCAGGTTCAAATTCTGAAATAGTTCAAATTACTCCAACAGATTCAATGCGTGAATTTATATCAAAGATAAGTTTAAAATCAGGATTATTTTTGAATGGAATTGATTATATTTCTATAGGTGGCAAGCATTTTCTTCTCGAAGTTAATTCAGTTCCAAGGTTGAGTACTTCTGTTCATCAGTTGGGTATCAATGCTCCACGCCGTTGTATTCTTGCAATGGAGGAAATTCATGCAAAAAGAAAAAAACGTAAACTTTAATTTTTTTTGGAATAGATGTTTTGGTATTCCAGACTCATACAAGAGACTTTCTCTTGATAAACAGAGTGATAATATATTACCAACTGGTCCATGTATAAAATTATTTGATGATAAATGGAAAACTACTTGGCAGTTAATAGTGTAATTCCAACTCCCCTAACATACAGAGCAGATTCTCGTTCAGAATAAGTTATAGCATTTGAAGAATATCGTGGTCGAGTAGTTGATTTACGAATATTCTTTATTGATGGATGCATTGCTAACCCAATCGCACGCGTTGCATCAGAAAGATTTAATAACTGTAAAGTTCCACTAGATATAATATTACTAACTGCGATATGTTCAGATGGAACAGATATTGCTGTAAGCAATACGGTTGCTGATAGGGTATCAGATTATGTTTTAGCAACTGTGCAGTTAAATTATAAAAAGTGATACGAAATGAATATTAGAAAAGTTACTAAGAAGGATATTGAAAAAGTCGCTAAACTTCAAGCCCAATTTATTCATTCTCATATTAAATATAATTCAGAACTATATAAACCTAAAAAAGATTTTTCAAACATCTGGAAGAAGTATGCAATAAAATGTTTGACAAATGATGATAAATTATTTATCCTTGTTGAAGATAAGGAAATTATCGGATATGCGATTGCAACAGTAACATCTCGAGCACCAGTTTACAAAATTTCAAAAATCGGAGTTATAGATGCCATTACAGTAGATGTTAATCATCAACAAAAAGGAATTGCTTCAAAACTAATGGAAAATTGTCTTAAATGGTTTAAAGAAAAGGAACTTACCTATATCGAAGCATTTGTAGATTCAAACAATATTGGTTCTCTTAAACTTAATACTAAGTTTGGATTAAAAGAGTATCAAAAAAGAATATTTATGAAAATATAATGATTCATAGAATGAATTACCGTTACTAGATATGTCACATTTAAAATAAAAAAATTCATCAAACAACTCTTGATGAGCTAATGAAATTTCAGCATATTGCACCTTTGGAAATACTAATTGATTGGTGTTTACTCAGCAGAATTGATATAGAAAAACCCATAAATGACTTTAACGATAAAAAACAACTTATTGATTTTTGCAATAGATTTAATCTTAATCAAACAATATTGAAGAGGTTAGAATGGACATAATTACAATTGGTGGAGGCGAAATTGGTTTTAAAGAATCTGCCATTAAAACTCTCAACATAGATAAAGAGATAGTAAAATTAGTTCATAAAAAAAACCTAATATATTATTTTTTCCAACCGCAAGTGGCGATTCCGAGGAATATATTAAACTATTTACAATACATTTTGTTGAAAGATTAAATTGTAATGTTGATCTTGTTCTTATGACAGATACATTTGTGAATATAAAGAAAAAGTTTTTTTGGGCAGATATTGTTTATGTTGGTGGCGGAAATACCAAAAGTATGTTAAATAAGTGGGCATATAAAAAAATAGAAAAAAACTTTGTTGATTTTTTCAGAAATGAAAAACTTCTCTCAGGGATTAGTGCTGGAGCTAAATGTTGGTTTAAGTATATTCTATTGGAGGATAAAAAAAATAAAACTTTTGAACTAATTGAGAATTCTAAAATGGCTTTTTTAGATGGATTGTTTATTCCACATTTTAAGTTAGAACAAGATAAATATTTAATTGATGCAATATTTTCAATTTCACCTAATTTCTCGCGACCGATATTTGCAGTAACTGATTGTTGTGCATTATATTTTTCTAAGAATAATTCCATAAGTGTTCTTAAATCTAAAAAAGAAGCCAAAGCTTTTATTATCGATAAAAAAAACGGACAAATTAATTATAAAGAATTAATTTGAATTAAGATACACAACTGATATCTAAATGTTGCGGTTAAAAAAAGAGAAAAAATAAAAGAAAATCTATCTTCTTGCAGGAGCTCTAAAAGGTGCACTTGGCGTTCCTCTAGCTACAGGTACTGGCATTGATTTCAAAGTTGAAAAATAACAAGATTTTTATAATCTATAATTAAACATATTTTTATGGTATTTATTTGGACTAAAGAAAAAAAAGACAGATTAGATATTATTCTCTTACCAGAAGTTATTTTGAATGATTTTATAGATACTCATATTAAGAGAAAATTTAAGCTAGATGAAGTTAAGACTTGTCTCGTAACTATAGAAAATGATTGGAATGGGATTCCTTCAGAAGAAAGAATCATATCATTATTGAAGGAAATTTTGGACACATTTAAGATTGTGAAAGGTTTTGACATAAAACTAAAAATACCTCCTCACTTTAATGATATAAAATGCAGAAGATATCAAATGACTAGAAAAGATTTAATTTCAAGTGATGATATTTATGATGGTTTTATTAAAATAACTTTTGTAAAAATTGATGGAAGATTTAATAAAACTAGGGAAGAATTAAGAAACAGACCTTGGATAAATTTCTCAGATCCAAATAAAGAAGAATTAGAAAACACCTTCAAAAAATTCTATGGTAAATATGATAAAGAATTTGTATTTTTAATTGAACATATTCATCCATCGGATAAATAATTACGAAATATTATATCTACTTGTGAATCTATTATATGAATCATTACATAAAAATGTTCTATATCCCTGTGGAACATCTTCAGCATATGTTAAAATAGCATTTTGGTTCAATTCTAGGTCTTGAAGTCCAATAATAATATTGTTTTCAATATTATCAAACCAGCAAAATTTTCCATAGTCAGCAATGTAAATACTACTGCTTGTCATTCCTTCATTTTCTAGAAAATCATCAATACTTTTCCGAATTGCATCTTTTGATTTTAACAAAATTAAAGAATATTTTTCTTTATTTAACTTGCCAAACAATCTCTGAATTTCTTTTTTAGGATAATCTCTATGTAAAAATAAATCTATTTCTTTGTCTTCAAATCTACGAAATTCCTCGATTTGTTCAGCTGTAAATCTGCTTTCAATTCCCATATTCTGACCTAATTGATTTGAATATATTAAATTTGCCCTCATAATTGCATTAGATTAAAGATGTATTTAAAGCTTGAGTTGAAACAAAAATAAAAAAAAGAAAATTTATTTTCTCATTACAGGAGCTCTAAAAGGTACGCTTGGAGTTCCTCTAGCTACTGGTACTGGCATTAATCTAGGATCTCGGCAGGGTGCGTAGCATCTAGAAAGTTCACTATTGCCATAAGTTAAATACATTTGAACTAACTGAACGTCAGTACCATCAATAATTCCATTTGGAGTAACTAAACTTCCAGCAACTAACCATGGAAGAACTGATGACGTTGGTATTCCGCCTATATCTCCACAAGTAGAATCAAATCCTACTGGTGCATTTGGATAACAAACATCGCCAGTATTACAGATTTCTCCAGTTGAAGGACAAACTATTTGAACTGTGCAAATAAACGCACCAACAACTGCTTGATTCATTTGATCAACATCATTTTGAGTAACTCTTCCATCAGCATCAACATCTCCGCATACAAAACGTCTACTAGGATCTGCACAAGTTCCTTGATTTTATAATCTTGAACCCACTGCAATTTGTGCAACAAATAGACCATCCAAAATATCTGTTCTTTCATTTCTATCGTAATCAGAAGCACAATTAGGACCTTCTAAACCAGAAGAAACCCTCGCAATAAGTTGAGAATCAGTAATTGTAATTCTACCATCCCCACAAACAAATGTATTTGGACTAATATTTATCAACTGAACTTGTTTAACTGAACTATCACTCAAATCAACAAATTGTAGCTCTTTTAGGTTTATATGTTTTTGTATACAAAAACATATTTGCTAAATTCTATGAATTTAGCATAATAAGGTTAATCGTGACTTGCAATTAATTTGAGGAATATACAGAATGTTAATTATATCCTCAACTATCATATTTCAGTCGTCTCAAATAATCATTAAATCATAAACAGATTTATATAGAAGTTTAACTACAAATATCATTAAGAGTATGAGTCTCGTCACAAGAGATTCATTAAACTCATTTTATGTTGAGGTCATGTTTTTAATAACATAGATGACCTCAACAAATATTGAATGCAAGCATTCAATATGAGCCAAAGAAAAAAATGATGAATTCGCAAAAATGTCAACGATAGCAGTATTTTTTGAATTTAATCCTGCTATCGTTGAGCACACTCGGAAATCAGCTCTTTAATTCCAAACCACTAATTGTAATTAGCTGATTTCCGATGTTTGGAACATCGAAAAGCGAACTAGAGTCTATAAGCCAAGAATTCTGTAGTCTGAGGGTTGTCGTATTCAAAAGGTAACAACTATTCCTAAACCTTTATAAACAACTTAAATTTGTAACCTCAAGAACACATTAACGAGGACTAAAAATGATTGTTGACAATAATATACATGAAAAATTAAAATTGTTTGGCTTAAATTCGTATCAAGCGAAATTATGGACGGCATTATTATCAAGAGGAGTCGCTACAGCAGGAGAATTATCCGATATTTCTAATGTTCCAAGATCAAGAGCATACGATGTTTTAGAATCTTTAGAAAAGAAGGGCATAATTATAATGAAGATTGGAAAACCAATCAAATATATAGCAGTTCCTCCTAATGAAGTTGTTAAAAGAGTTCAATCAAAATTAAAAGTTGAAGCTGATAATCAATCCAAACTTTTGGATGAGATGAAAACTTCTGACATAATGAGTGAACTTCAAATGCTTCACACACATGGTATAGAAAAAATTGATCCTACAGAAATGACAGCGTCATTAAAAGGAAGAACAAATATTTATGATCACATTGCGTCAGTAATGGAAGACGCAAAAGAGTCAGTTTACATTTGCACAACAGATTTAGGTTTAGTAAGAAAAGCTGATGCATTAAAAAGAAATTTAAGAACATTAAAAAAGAAAGGTGTTAAAGTTAAAATCGCAGCTCCAATTAATAAAATTTCTAAAGCTGCAGCTGATGAATTAAAAGAGTTTGCAGAAATTAGAAATTCGGGAGATATGGATTCAAGATTCGTTCTTATAGATGGGCATAATTTAACATTTATGTTAGTAAATGACAAAGATGTTAATGCTTCATACGATTCAGCAATAGCAGTTAAATCAGAATTCTTTGCAAAATCTTTCAAAGAATTATTTGAGAAATCTTGGGAAGATATGAAGGAGGTATGAGGATGAGTGAAACAAATAATTGTCAGCAGGATTCTGATTTAACTGGTTTATTTCTGGTTGGAATCTGTGCATTAGTGACTTCACCTCTTGTAATGGTTTTAGGATTTAGAGAACTAGTTATTTCCAAATTAGATACTCAAGTCCAATCTTTAACTCAATCCCAAACACCTCACACAGAAACTTTTGGTGCAGAAGCAGAACAAAGAAGATATATTGATGTTGTTGTTGAAGGAAAACCAGTTAAAGCTTACTTTGAAATCAATGGACAACCAGCACAAGATTATATTAATCAAAGAAGATAATTTATTTTTCTAACTTCAATATTAATTTTTTATGTTTTTCAAATGTTTCTTCTTGAACGAATCCAAAAACTCCTTGAAGATTATCTTTAAAACCTTTGGAATAAACTTTGTCTTTTAAAGTTTTAAATTGCTTTTCAAAATCAGTTCTTTCTGAGACTTCATCTTTTACAAATTTAAAATTATTAATGTGAGTGATAAGCATAAATATATCTCTTATATCTGTATTTCTGCAACTTATAAATTTCATAACTAATAATGCTTCAGCACTAGGAATTTTTGCTTCTAATTTTTCTTTGATAGTTTTCCCTTTCAAAACTCTTATTATAGAATTGTCAAAAATCCATTCTGCAGAAGTATGTGCTCCAGTTTGTCTGTCAAGAACTTTTCCAATCAAAATGTCAAAACTCACTTTGAAATCCTTTTCAATCTTTTTTTCAAATCGAATAAATTCTCCGTGATACGGAGTATCTGCATTGGATTTAGCTTCTTCTTTGTAACCCAACTTATTAAGTATTTTTCCAATTTTTTCACTCTCTATTTCATCTTTAACAACAAGATCACAATCAACTGAAAAACGAGGTAATGTATAACTATTAACTCCATATCCTCCAATTATTACAAAATTCAGATTAATTAATTCTTTAAGTGCCTTGAAAATTTCTTGTTCCCTGAGTTCTAAATCTTTCATTTTTTCCTGTATTTATTTCTCATATATTCGTATGGGTATCTAAACATTTCGTTTTTTTCAGCAATTTTCATAGTCATTTTTAATGAATCTAATTTAAATCCATCTTTCTCAACAAAACTTAATTTATTTGTTGGAATTAATATCATAAATTCGCCTATAGTAGAGCCTTTGTTTGTGTAATTAGGAATGCTGTTTTCGTTAAAAAAGTTTTTCCAATATTGTGTGTCTTTTTTTAATATTTTTATAAAATAAGGCGATCTTTCTTGACCTCTCTGAACATACGAAAAATCGCTCCATACTTCGATTGCAGATAAGCCAGTAAAAGAATATGGTTTGTTTGACTTCTTTATTATCTCCGCTAATTTAAAATCTAACAATTGACTAAAAATGCTATCTGGAGAAACGCATTTATATTCTTGTCTTGAGATCTTTTTAATCCATCCTGCATTTAACAAAACAGAGAATATCTTTTTTTTCATGCTTGAGCCCACAATCCAATCTAAATCTGACTGCTTGAATGCCTCTTTTAATCCGTGTTTTGAATAAAATAAGGCATATGCTCTTAATCCGAAATTAGGTATTTCATACATAGTTACCTAATAGGTAACCAACTATATAAAGCTTTCCCTTACATTTTCTTCAAAGTTATAAAACAAGTTAAGCGTTAGCCATGAATAAAATAAGTTAGAAATGAATCTAATTTTTAGTTATCGTATTTCTAATTTTCTACCTAAAACTTTTATAGAAGACTCATCCCAGTCATCTCTTTAGGTTTTTCAATTCCCATCACCTTCAATATCGTAGGAGCAACATCCGCTAATATCCCATTTTTTAGTTTGATTTGCTTTCCTTTCACAATTTCTCCATCAATAGAATGTTCATAATTATAAATAATAAAATCAACTTCATCATCACTATCTATTGAAATCTTTCTAAAATTGTCGTCCACCATTTTCTCAGCCATTCCGTGATCAGATGTAATGAAAGCAATACCTTTTTTCTCTTTAATCGCTTCCAACAAATTTCCCAAACAAGTATCTATAAATTCAACTGCTTTAATTGCCGCATCCAAGTCTCCAGTATGTCCAACAATATCTGCATTAGGAAAATTGATTACAACAAAATTATAATTCGATATATTTTCGATAGCTAAATTAGTCATTTCTTTAGCTCTCATTTCTGGAACTAGTTCTGGAGAACTTATATGTGAAGGAATCAATATTCCCTTTTCGCCTTCAAAATTTTTGCTTCTTTCGCCATTAAAGTAATATGTTATGTAATCAAATCTAAACTCTTCAGTTATTTTCAATTGTTTTAATCCTTTTTTACTAATTTCTTCACACAAAGTATTGCTTAAATTATAATCATCAAATGCAATTTTAACATTTTCATAAATTTCGTCATTATCTAACCCTTCAAAATATTTAACAAAAGGCACAAACAATATTTTCAATTTTTCTCTTTCAAACTCTTCAAATTTATCTTCAACAAAAGCTTTTGCTAAATTTGTTTGCGATCGCCTATCAAAATTAAAATCTATTACAGAATCATTCTCCTTTATTCCTTCATAATTTCCAAAAACGATTGGGTTTAAGTCCGACAAAGTTTGAATTTCCTTTCCATATTCGCTCAAAGCTTGTTTAATATTTTCTGCTTTCAACCCTTCGCCATATACAATCGCATTATATGTTGTCTGAGTTCTTTCCCAACTATTTGTCATAGCATAATTTTTCCCCGACATTGTTGTAATAGTTCCACAATATTTCTCTATGTTTTTCTTTAATTCATCAATATTCTCTTCAAAATTTTCTTCACAAAAAATATGTAATTTCACGTTAATGAAGTCTTTCATAATACACAAATTTAATATTTCATATAAGTGTGTGTCATATGAATAAATGCCTTCGTCAGATAATAATCCCATAATATGTAACGCAGAATTGTGTTTTTTGCAATTTTCGATTGCTTTGTTTAGTGCATGATTTTTCATAAAATCGCCAGACTCAACCATTTCATTTATTTTTGTCAATATTGATTTAACAACTCTTCCTGCTCCTAAATTTAAATGTCCTTGAACAGAATTTCCAGGAAACCCTTCAGGTAATCCAACATGTTCTCCAGATGCTTTTAATTTTGATACAGGACAATTTAATCTAAGAATGTCATAGACGGGAGTATTTGCTAGTTTTATTGCATTTCCCCTTTTCTCACTTCTTATACCCCATCCATCTAAGATTATTAGTACATAAGGTTTCATAAGTAAAATAAGGAATTAGGAGTTTATAAGTTTAATTCAACATTTTACTTATTCTGCATTAAGTATTGCTTTTTGTGATGTTAAAAATGGGCTTTCTATCTAACTTCATTTCTTGATGCTATCTTTGAAGTATTCAATAATCAACATAAATATTTGCATCAATGCGTAGCTCTAAAAAAATGCATCTTGACAATAAGCGTATTTTAAAATTATTATAAAAGCATTTTTGGATTATATTTTCTATGTAAAACTCCCTGTACTTCCAAATCCGCCTCTATCTTTTTTAGACATCGTTTCTACTTCAACAACTTCAGGTTTATCAACTCTCACAAAAGACGCTTGACCAATTCTTTCGCCTTTCTCAACTTTAATTTCCGTATCAGAAGGATTGTAAACCTGAATCATAGCTTCATCATTATCTCCACAATAGTCTTGATCTAAAATTCCAATTCCGTGAGGTATATGAAGTCCTTTTTTCTTTGGAGTAGAACTTCTTAATGCTAACAAACACATATATCCTTTAGGAGTCTCAAAAACAACGTTTGCAGGAATCAAACCAACCGATTTTGGAGCAATCAAAGTATCAACGCGAGCATACAAATCCATAGCACAGCTACCATCAGTCTGAAATTTAGGCAAAGGAAGACTTTTATCTATTCGTTTTACACGGATTTGCATACTCATATGGTTTTAGTTTTAATATTTAAATCTACCCCCCCTCCCACCCCAAACTTTTACAAAAGTTTGATCAAAAGATGAGCCATATTCACTTCGTTCTTATGGCTCTAGGAAGTAATTGAGAAAAATCCTCATCCATCGCAACAAGTTAGAATAGAAAATCAGGGCAACAAGTAGGATACTGAATAAATAATTTATCTGAAAATGGATTTAGGCGTAGTCATTTAAAAAACAAGTTAGGAAATAGGGGTAAATTTTGAATTTTTTACGTAAACTTGCAAATCTAATTAACTCAATCTCTACTTTAGAAAACAACAAAATATATAAACCAAAGCACTATTCCAATACTATCAAAAACACTATATGTTGTGTTATAGACGTATTACAACCACAACCTGTTGTGTTCACTTTAGAGGTGTAAAAAGATGAGATGTCCTTTCTGTCAGAGCGAAGAATTGAAAGTCATAGATAAAAGAGAGACTCCTGACAATGAATCCATAAGAAGAAGAAGGGAATGTGAAAAGTGCGAAAAGAGGTTTACAACTCACGAAAGAATTGAAAATCCTAATTTGTTTGTCATAAAAAAGAATGGCTCAAGGCAGGAATTTAATAGAGAAAAACTTATCAAATCCTTCCTTAAAGCTTGCGAAAAAAGACCAATTTCACAAGAACAAATAGATGAAGAAGTATCTAAGATTGAAGCTAAATTAAAATCATTCGAAGAAACAGAAATTCCTTCAAAATACATAGGCGAATTAGTTATGAAAGCATTAAATAAATTAGATAAAGTAGCATATATTAGATTCGCTTCAGTCTACAGAGATTTTACAGATTTGTCAGACTACGAAGAAGAATTAAAAAAATTAGTTAAAGTCGAAACTAAAAAAGTAATTAAAGAAAATTAAAGTTTTTTCATTGTTATATTAGTGTGTTTGTGAGGGGT
>Ga0209542_10015588_pt1 | contig 12722 bp, 15 predicted proteins | sample RifCSPhighO2_01_FD_184028 | JGI IMG/M metagenome (GOLD analysis project Ga0209542, IMG submission 184028) | Soil microbial communities from Rifle, Colorado - Rifle CSP2_plank highO2_0.1 (SPAdes) (version 2) | ecosystem: Environmental > Terrestrial > Deep subsurface > Rock core/Sediment ...
AGTTCTGTTTGAAGAGGAAGGGTCGTACACGCTTCAAAATAAAACCCCCGACAAGACGTATACGCTCGGCACAGTTTCAGTTGCAGGCGGCGAGGCCTCACCATCATACGCCGCAAGCTTTGAAACGCTTCGCGCCAATCCCGCCGCAGTCAAAAGCATCGATCCTTACCGACAGTACTTCGACAGGCCGATTGATAAGCATCTCTCGCTCACCATCGACATGATGGGCGAGATGATGGGTTCGTCCGGAGGACACACGATGCCGGATGGGACAATGATGGGAGGGGCGGGCATGATGGGCGAGATACCAGAGGGCGGCATCGAGTGGGAAGACTTTGATATGCAGATGATGAATCAGATGTCGAATACTGGCATGGTCAAGTGGAACATCGTCGACCAGGATACCGGCAAGAAAAATATGAATATCGACTGGGCGTTCAAGAAAGGCGAGCCAGTCAAGATTCGTATCTTTAACGATCCAAAATCGACGCACCCGATGCAGCACCCCATCCACCTCCACGGTCAGCGATTCCTTGTGGTTGCCCGTGATGGTGTAGCCCAAACAAATCTCGTGTGGAAAGACACGGTGTTAGTGAAGGCCGGAGAGACAGTTGATATTGTGCTCGACACATCAAATCCAGGAGTCTGGATGGCGCACTGCCATATCGCCGAGCACTTGGAGGACGGTATGATGATGGAGTTTAAGGTCCAGTAACGAATTAAGAATAAGATGAAGGCGATACTCAAAAAGTTATGCGATGCTCTATTTCTTAGAGATGTGCTGCCAGAGCCAGACCCCAACCAGTATGAGGTCAATGAGCACAATACCCGCGACCAGCACCCCAAATAGGCCCGCACCTCCATCCATCATGTTCGAGCCGCCCCCGTATCCTTGGTACCCCATCATAAGAATAGACATTATGTGTTAATCCCCTAAGGGTAGCACATCTAAGCCTTCGCTAGAGTGTAGTAACAGACACACTCGTGAGCGCAGCGCTCGCATAGCCAAGCTGCGGATGCCAGATGCTGACGCCGATACCGCCACGGGGAGACATGTCAGGAATCGTCGCTCGTACGACGACACCATACGCGCGACAGGCGACCTCGGACCCGCTCACGTTGCTTCATCCGGTCTTTGTATGAAAGGGTGTGCCTATGCTCCAGTGTGGCATACGCAGGGGTGTGTTAGTTAAGTTGGTGTGGGAAAGTCAGTAGTTACTCCCGCGTGTCGGAGTTCTTTTCTCTTTGCTTTATACGTATGACACCTTGAATCACTGCGGCACCCGCGTCGCCCGCGGAGACCTCATCGGTGGTGGTGGACGACCCATCGTCGCTCGGAGAGCTGGATGCGTTGTCATCAAAGGCATTAATCTGCAGGGTCGCCGCTGCGCGCGTGAACACGTCGAGACGGGTCGCGGCGTCCATAGACGCGCGGAAGCTCTTCGTCGCGCCTTCGTCGTCGTGGGCCTCAAGCTGTGCCTCGCCTTGCCGAACGAGCGTCGAGGCTGCGGATAATGCGTCATGTGCGCTCACTGAGGTTGTCGCGTCAAGCTGACTCCCCGCAAGCTCGACGGTGTCTGTCGCGTGCCTGACAGCCGCGCGGGCTGCCTGCCCAAGGGTTCTCAAGTCTGCGCGCGCACGCGACTTGCTCGCCATATTTTCTTCTGGCGTACTGGTCGCTGCCACTACAGCTACGATGTGGTCTTCGGCCTGCTTGTTCCTCGAGGCGATGGCGACGCGAATCGCCGTACGGATACCTCCAGTCGTCTCCGCACGCGACTGCGCAAGCACGTGGTCATAGGCGGCAAGTCGAGTAGTAAACTCTGCAGAAGCAAGTGATTCTGTAACTGGGTCGCCGCCACTCTCAGTGTCCGCCGCCGCAGCCTGCGCGGCGCGCGTGAAGCGTGTAGCAAGCGCTGTCTCGGCGTTACTTGAGAGCCGCCCCTCTTTCGCGAGAGCGGCAGCCTCGGTGATACGCCGTTCGGCAAGCTGCATCTGCCACGAAGCTTGCGCCGCGCCGCGGGGGGTCAAAGCACTCACGGCCGGCTCGGTAACACCCACCTTGATAGGGTAGAGAAGGTCGCCCGGGAGCGACCCTTCGGCCGCGTACGCGCTCCCGCCGGCACCCACAAGTAGCACCAAGAAGGCAGTGGCAAAGGCCATGGCCCTCTGCGGTAGCCACCAGGCTGTGCCTCTGGTCGCGCCTGCCCTGGAGGGTGCACGAACGGGTCGGAAGGCGGCATAGTCGGCAAGCCGAGTACGCATGCGTCCACGCTCCGCCTCGGTGAGGGTTTCGCGGGGTGTCTTCTGTAATAGGGTCTCGAGTGGTGCATTCATATAATATGGCGGTTCTTGCATAGTGTGCGGAGGCGTTCGGTCGCGCGGTGGATGCGTACGGCCACCGCATTTTCGGATATCTCAAGCGTCCCGGCAATCTCTCCGGGTGTGAGTCCGTCAATGTAGCGCAAGACCAGCACGCTCTGGTGCGGCTCAGGTAGAGTCCGCAACAGCATCCGCAGTTGCTCGATGGCAAAGGTCTTATCAAGCGCCTCCTCACTCTCGCGACGGCTCCCGCTCGCCGTGAGCGCCTCGCTCGCCCCCTCGTTCTCTAAGAGCGCATCAAGCGAGACCTCCTTCTTGCGGCGATACTCGTCAATGATGAGATTGTTGAGGACCCGATAGAGAAAGCTCCGCCACTGTCGAATCTCATTGCCCGCGACGAGATAATCCCAGGCTCGGGTAAACGTGTCCTGCGTTACGTCGCGTGCGCGCTCACGGTCGGAGAGGCGCGAGGAGGCATGCCGAAAGAGCGCATCGGCGTAGGTGTCGAATGCCTCGAGGTACGCGTCTTCGTGTGGACGAGCCATACTCTTAACCCGAGACGAATAGTCCCTGGTGGGTACCATCATACGCGCCCGTGACGATACTGTCGTGCTGTCTCCCACCTCTCTCTAGACGGTTGCGTGGACGCCATCTTACGGGGCTAGCGAAGGAAGCCTCTCTTGGGCGTGAAGTCTGCGGCCGCCTCGCCCGAAGTGGCTTCGGGCGCGTTCGGAGGAGCCTTCGCACGAGCCGGGTGCCCATAGGGGAGGGTCACGGTGACACGCGTACCAACCCCAGGCGCGCTCTGGATGCGGATGCGGCCCCGGTGGAGTCGTACCAGCTCGTTGACGATGGCGAGTCCAAGTCCCGAGCCAGCCCCGCCGGCTCTTGAGCGAGCGCGGTCGCCGCGGTAGAACGGCTCGAAGATATGGAGCAAATCTTCTTCGCGAATACCGGTCCCCGTATCGGCGACCGAGAGCTCGAGGGCGCCAGCGGTTGACGGGCCTATCGAGACGCGCACCTCGCCGTCCTCGGTGTGCTGGATGGCGTTCTTGACGAGATTCATCAGGATCTGCTCGATGGCTGCCTCGTTCCCCCAGGCGGGACGGGCACGAGGAGCCGAGAGCTTGGTATGCACGTGGCGCTGATGCGCCAAGTCGTCGAAGCGGTCAAGCGCCCGACGCGCCACCTTGCTTAGCTTCACATTGCCAAAGGGCATCTGCTCGGGCCGCAAGAAGGCATTCAGGGTGAGCAGGTTGTTGATGAGGCTTGAGATACGGTCCAACTCTTCAAGGTTGGACTCATGCACCTCGCGCGCCTCGCGCGAGACCTCGGCATCGAAGAGACGCACTTCGGTATTGGTGCGTATCACCGAGAGCGGGGTGCGCAGCTCGTGCGCGATATCGCCGATGAAGCGTTTCTGGACCGCAAGCGCGTTACGGGCCGGGGCGAGCGCGAAGCGCGTCACCAGGTAGCCGAAGATCATTGCCGTGGCGAAGATGATGGCAACCAACTCAACAATATTCCTGGTACGCACAGCCTGCAGCTCCGCGAGGACCTCCACGGCCGGGAGATCCAAGTGTGCCAATCAATCAAGAGCACAATGCGATTAAGCAGGAGTGTCTGGAGCCCTTCTCCGAGAGAGGGGAGGTATTGCTGGATTTGGGCACGTAGCAAGCGCCTTGTTCTCCACATCAGGGGCGAAGGTTAGAGGTTGGCCAAAAACTTGCGCTATTCTTACGGATGTGCTCTAGTGCAAATAGAGGGTATTCGGAGTGGTTCCGGATGCCTGGTCCCTAGTTGAGCCAAAAAGGAGGTGCCAGATGGCACTCGAAGCGAATCAACCGATTCGCTTGTGGAAGCGAATCGGTATTTTAGCCCTCGGCCTGACAGGTAACGCTGCGATGGTATACGGCTACGACTTCATCGTATACCCCTATCTTATGGTGGCATTCGGCCCCATCGGATGGCTGTACGCGATACTCGGAGCGGTTACGCTCTGTCTTGGGACGTTGTGGTTCTACGACGTCACGCAGCAAGATTGGCTCGGTATCGAGACGATCAAGTTGGTCCGAGACGGGCCGGCGAGAAGCAGGGCAGGGCGATTCTTGCAGTGGGTCGCTCGGAGAGGTGACCTCGTAACTTTCCTGCTACTCTCGTTGCGGTATGACCCGTTCATCACCACTGTCTACATGAGACAGGGAAGCGGGAACCACACTATGACCGCCCGAGATTGGAAGATCTTCTGGGCGAGCACCGTGGTCGCCAATGTGTGGTGGGGGCTCCTCATCCTCGGTGCTATTGAGGCGTTCAAAAGTTGGCTCTCACCGCTCGTCTCCCGCCTTACTAATCTGTTTAGTCTCGCCTGACCGGCGGCAATGCACACGCATGGCCGCCGGTTCGCTTTGTGTGCTACTGTCAGATATATGAGCGTCCTCTCTAGGACTCGCCAACCCTCCATACTATTACGTACCGTCTCGAGATCTCTCTCCGCGCTGCTCCCATGGAGAGACAGAACAGGTGATCCCTCTGATTTAATTTCAGCTCCATTTGATGCGATACGTGAGTTGGGGCGGCGTCGACAAGACCCGCGACTCCAAAAGAAAGTCGAGGAATTCTTGCAAGGCGATATTCCTGATTACTTTGCGGACGGCCCCATCCTCTACCTTGCCAGGCACATCGTGACCCCTAATTTCGAGACACTGCGATTTATTCATCTGATTAGAGAACTTGGCTTAAAGATTGTCGTTACAGAAGATTCAAAAGGCCTTTTCGTGTCGCAAAACGAGATTAAGAGAGCGCTCTGCAAGCTGCCGGTGTGCCGACGGGTTACTCAGAAGGACGGTGGGCTGCATGAGCACTACCACAATCTCACGGTCGTGGACTTTAATAAGGCGGATGGCAAGCCGTTCTGTGACATTGAGACGGTATGGGGAGAGAACTTGATTGATTTCCATACTCGACTATTCTCCGAACTCCATGTGCGAGCGATAGAGACACCAGACGACGCCGAGTGGGTTGACCGGCACCATCGCGGCAATCTACTTGAACACTACAAGCAGCTCTTGTCGCTGTTTGTCGTACACGGGGTCTTCTTTGAAAATTACAACCTGGACGACGAGCACGAAGTCACGTTCGTGAAGGAAGTCTTACGGCCCGCGTGTCGCTTCGTGGAGGAGCAGTTTGGTTATCCGCCGATCATCGTACCCATATTCCCCACGTCATTTGAGAGCTATCACTTCTGGATGAGCTACCCACCGCAGGTCTTGGACATAGTGCGAGAGAGCATGCACAATCGGCATTTACATGCATAGGAGAGTCGCTTACCATTCTTGATATGAAGTCCGCAAATTCATTCCTACCCCTTATCGTGCTAATCATATGTGCTCTCACTTCGATTGGCGCGTGCTACTACGTGACCTTATATAAGGGTTCGGTGCCGGTACTACAGGACGAATCTTTGCGATAAGGGTATGGACACTCTTCAGACGTTTGCGGATCTCGGTGGAGTAGGGTTAGTTTGCCCTGATTCTGTACCAACGGTTTTGGGGTTGTTGGACCCCTCGATTGCTCCACCATTTTTGTATTACTCCTATCTGCCAATTATAGTCGTTGCACTTCTCTTCGGTCTATCCGTTCTCATCGTTAGTCGGGCATCTCTCGCTGGCCGCCTCTTCTTGTGGATTACTATCCTATTTTCGCTTATCACCGCCGGTGAGATGTTCCTCTGGATCGCTACTTCAGCTGCGATGGTCCATTTTGCGTGGCAAATCATTAGCGTCTTCCACGCCCTCCTCGCGTTCCTTCTCATTTACTTTACCTACGCGTTCCTTAAGGGGAAAGACATGCCATCTAAATGGCAATGGGTTACCTTGCTCCCTCTGCTTCCCGTGTTCATTTTTGCTCCCACGCAATTTAATCTAAGTGCGTTTGATCTCGTGAACTGCGAGAGTATTCAGGGTCTTTTGCGACCCTATACCTACGCCGTAGAAACCGTTGCGCTCGCTACAGCTTTCTTCTTGTGCGCGCGAGCAAGTCGACGAATGCAAGATAGGCATGAGTATTGGCAGGCCGTGACGCTGGGTATCGGCATCGTCCTATTTTTTGGGATTTATATCTTATCAAACGCTTTCGGTGACGCGACCTTGCTCTACGATATAAACCTCTTCGGACCTCTTGGAATGGTGGCCTTTCTCGCTACCATTGCCTACCTTATTGTTCGGTACCGTGCGTTCAATATGCGCGTACTCGGTGCACAAGTGCTTGTCGGCGCACTCGCGGCGAGTATATTTGCGGCTCTATTCGTCCGGACTGTAGACACTGCGCGGTATGTCCTCGCCGGAACCCTCGCTCTAGTGATTGTTCTTGGCGTATTGCTCATCCGCAGTGTCAAACGAGAGGTGGAGCAGCGAGAGGATATTGAGCGGCTCGCCCGCGAGCTCGAGGAGACCAACGAGCGGCAGGAGACACTGATTCACTTCATCGGGCACGAGGTGAAGGGCTTCTTGACCAAGGCCGAGGGCGCCTTCGCCGCCCTGTGCGAGGGCGACTTTGGCGAGCTCTCCGAGGGCCTGAAGCCCTTTGTTCGTGAAGCGCTCAAGCAGACGCGCGATGGCGTCGCGAGCGTGAGCGATATTCTACAAGCCTCGAATCTGAAGAAGGGCACCACCACCTACCAAAAGCAACTGTTCGACTTGGGCGAGCTTGTCATTGAAGAGGTAGAGCGGGCGCGTAGCGTGGCCGAGAACAAGGGGCTCAAGCTCACGTTGTATCTCAAAGAGTCAGAGCACCACCCCTTCACGGGCGATAGGGCAGAGATCGGCGACCACGTGCTCCGTAATCTCATTGATAACGCGATTGCGTATACGCCTAGCGGCGCCATTGACGTGACTCTCGAGAAGAAAGGAAACGTCTACTCTCTCTCGGTCAAGGATACTGGCATCGGAATAAGCGCGGAGGACAAGGCGCACCTCTTCACCGAGGGTGGGCACGGCAAGGAGTCGCAGAAGGTGAACGTCCACTCCACCGGCTACGGGCTCTACATCGCCAAGAAGATTGTCGAGGCCCATAATGGCACCATCCGCGCCGAGAGTGATGGTCCCGGCCAGGGCTCGACGTTTGTCGTTGAATTGCCGACGTAATGAAGATGAATATACAGTCAACCTATCTAAAGCTCGCTTGTGGCTAACATCACTCCTAACACTTTTGATAAGGAAGCAAGTGTTCTCAGAGAAGTCTATGTGCAGTTTGGCGCTAACGACCCGAGCGAGCTTCAGACGGTATATATGGATGCGGATCAAGTCCTTATGAATGAAGTCCGATGGGATTATGATAATCCAGAATTGCTTCCGAATAAGATAAGAATGGCAATTGAGGCAGTTGGCATTTCTGCTATCTCTGGCGAAAAAGAAAGAAAATGGATTGGGCAGATTTTGTGGATGTGGTACCACCACGCGATTAGTTGCGCCCTTTGGCGATATGGCGATAAGAAGGCGGCGCAGGAATATTCCGCAAGAGCGCTGGAACTACAACCTGTCGGGCACCCAAACAGCATCACTCGCCTGCTGTATCTCCTTATCAGAGACGATCTTGATGGTGCAGAGCAGTGGGCAGAAACTATCACTACCGAACCTGAGAAAACTACCGCCACTTATTTTGTTGATCTCTACAAACAAGGGGACTTTTTTGAGGTACAACACGGTAACGACGGAAACATTGACACGAAGTAATTTAGGCGCAATATACAGGAAGTTGTTCCAATCAAGCAAAGGTGGTTCTCATGAAGAACGTGTTATTGATTGCTGGCCTGCGGGAACGGTATTACTTCGAGCCATTCGTAAATGCCTGCAAGGGTAAACGAGTAAACTTGTACATTTGTGACCCCTCGCGGTTCCCGAATGAAGCTACCCTATGTGTCACACAAGACAGAATGGGACGTATCAGCGGATTTATTGAGGTAGTTCAACTACTGAATAATATGTTCGCCGAGACGCGAATCAATCTTTCTGAAATCGACACGGCATGGCATCTGAGAGAGAGCCGCCCCCTTGGCGGCACATCATTGGATTTGGAGACTCGCTTCGCGGCCAATGAGACTCGTCAAGCGTTTCGTGCGATATTTTCCCTCCTAGAATGCCGATGGGTTAACAGCAGCGATGCGATAGATCGCGTAAACAGCAATAAGCTCTACCAGCAGGCAGTAGCAGCCCGTTGCGGCCTATCAATACCGACCACCATCATTAGCAACGATCCGGCGGGGGTGGTGGAGTTTGCCAGCCCGACTCAAGGATTATTGGCAAAGACCATGGGGTATATTCGGCTTGATGATGCGGGTCTTTGCTCAATCTACTCTGAACGGTTCTCGTGCGAAGAACTTGCCGGTAGCAGTGATGCTATTCGTGCTTGCCCTATATACGGACAAACCTACATAGAGAAACGTTACGAGCACCGTGTCATGGTAATCGGCAAACATGTACTTTCCTGCCAGATTAATTCGCAAGCGAGCGAGGCAACCAAAACTGACTGGCGGCACTACGATTTTGAGAATGTTGAACACAAACAAGTTGACCTGCCCAGTGCTACACGTACAAAATTGCTTCGCTTTATGGAAGGGGTTGATCTGCGGTATGGCGCCATTGATCTTATCGAAACCCCCGACGGAGAGTTCGTGTTTCTTGAGGTGAATCCGTCCGGGCAGTGGGGCTGGATAGCAGATCTGGGAGGATTGCCCATACCCGAAGCAGTGGCCGATATGCTCGAGACCATGTGAAAGTAGAAGCCCCGGCGATGTTATCGCCGGGGCTTTCGCGATGCCAGAACACCTAGTCCTTGTCGTAGCGGGTCGCATCTTCCTCTTGATCGTGCATCTCGGGACGGCCGCCGCCCGTGGTCACCACTGTCATGTGCCCACTTGCCGTTGGGTGGACGAGTCGCGGCCTCTGGCGTATACGCCGAAGTAGGAGTGGCGTGTGGCCAGTAACTTTTACTGCGGTCGAAGCTCCCATCCGAGAGTCCCTTCGTTGAAGGTTGAGTATAAAGAATCTAATGTACTTGGGTGCAGTAACGAACCCACATTATTCCCCGTATAGCCAGGTGTCAAGTTTTTGGGCACCATCCGCCTCGAGAGCGAGGGGCCGGGGCTTGGCTCGACGTTTGTCGTTGAATTGCCCGTTGTCTGACACGCCGCGTTTGCTATACTTTACGGTATGCAGGTGAGTGAGCATGCCGGAGAACTGGACAAGGCGCAGAACATCGCGCTTGCGGTTATCCGTCGCTGCGTACCGGATCGCGCGTACCGCGTATTCCTCTTCGGCTCGCGCGCGTCCGGCAGCGCGCGCGAAGGTTCCGATATTGATATCGGTATTGAGGGGCCGCAGCCGCTCTCGTACGAGGTCCTCGCGAGGATCAGGGGGGATCTCGAAGAGGCGCCGACACTCTATTCTTTCGACATAGTTGACTTCGCTCGCGTTCCGGCGAAGTTCCGTACGGTGGCGCGTGAACGCGTTCCGATGGGATAGTCCGTATGACCAAGTTTGACTCATTGCGTGGGGACTTCGAGGCGGTGCTCGGTCGGCTCGACGAGGCGCTCACGCTCCCGAAGGACGCAATCGTCCGCGACTCCGCCATCCAGCGATTCGAGATTGCCTTCGAGCTCTGCTGGAAAACGGTCAAAGCCTTTCTTGAAGAGGCGCACAACGCTTCGTGTACCTCTCCGCAAACGTGCTTCCGCGAGGCGTTCAAACAGGGCATCATCGAGAATGACCCGTTCTGGCTCGACGTCGCGAAGCTGCGCAACTATACGGTCCATACCTACGACGAGACGCTCGCCGACTATGTGTACGAGCGCTTGCCTGATGCGCTCACGCGCTTCCGCACGGTACTCGCCGCAATGCCTACGAAGCAGTGAGCGAGGCAGTGGTGGTACCATCCGCGCCGAGAGCGAGGGGGGTGGGGAAGGGTTCGACCTTTGTGGTTGAGTTACCTGCCTAGTCTGGTAGGCTCATAGGTACAGCCGGTATAAGCGCCGGCGAGAATACGCCGGCGTAGTTCAAGAGTTAGAACGAGGGACTCATAAACCCTAGACGGTGGCGCGACTCCACCCGCCGGCACTACACGACAAATTCCATACATTTTGCTAGAGTACCAGTGTCCGTAAAGGACAACTGCGGGGGTAGCTCAACTGGTTAGAGCATCCGCCTGTAGACGTGCAGCTTCCTCACCGAAAGGGAGGTTGAAACTTTCTGGGATATCGGTGAAGGCTAAGTCCACACTGGATATGCGAATACCGAGGGAACCCCATGGTGCGCATGGGGGCGCCGTAGAGACTAGATACCGGAATACCTAAGGGGAAACCTATGGTAAAGATATAGTCCACGCCTTTACGAAAGTAGGGGATAATGTGCACGCGGAAGGTTGCGGGTTCAAGTCCCGTCCCTCGCGCAGTTAGCGAAATCCGGCCTCTGGCTGGATTTCGTGTTACGAGCGAGAGTTATAGCCAAGTCCCGTCCCTCGCGCAAAATACATCACTATCCCCGCACCTTCGCTCGTCCATGCGCGCGCCGCGCGCTACACTGACAAGCGTGAATCTTGGGATGCATCATCTCCACCGTAGGCGTCGCGCATCTAGCGCGGCGCTCTCGCCCTTTGATTATCTCATGTATGGCGTGGGGCTCGTGCAGCCGCTCGCACTCCTGCCTCAGATTAGCGCGATATATCTTGAGCACTCCAAGGTGGGGGTCTCAATGGCAACCTGGCTCGCCCTCACTGTCTTCAACACCCTCTGGGCCATCTACGGATATAGGCATCGCGCGTGGCCCATTATGATTGCAAACATCATGCTCGCAATCCTTGATATCGCGATTGTCGCGGGCGTGCTCTGGTACTAATTCTTCGCCACTACACCCGCCCGTACTTGTCTTCGAGTCGGGTAATATCGCTCTCGTCGAAGGCGCCAAATGAGATTTCAAGCCACTGTATTCCTTCGGGGCCACCCTCTATTTTGTGTTTGCTGCCGCGGGCGCACCAGAACGTATCGCCAACACGAGCCTCGTGCTGTGTCTCGCCAATACGCACGGCTCCCGAGCCACGAATGATGCGCCAGAATTCATCGCGGTGTTCGTGTGTCTGCAGGCTCACGCTCTCGCCTGGGTTGATGGTCAGAATCTTGACCGTCGTTTGCTCGTTTAGGGTGAAGCGTTCAAAATTGCCCCACGGCCGCTCTTCTCGCTCATAGTTGGTGAGGCCTTCCATATCGCCAGTATAGGCCATCCTGGCGGCCAGCAATGGGTAGACTGTGAATATGTACAGAATGAGCTCTATGTTTATGAGAAAATAAACACATGGAGCAATCCCTTCTCGAAGAGCTGTATGTAGGAGAGAAGCTGTCCGCACACGAAATTGCGCTGCGTCTGCGCTGTTCTGACAACAAGGTTAACTACTGGCTCGCTCGATACGTGATTCCCAAACGCTCCATATCAGATGCTATATACGCGAGGTCGAATCCGACGGGGGACCCTTTCAAAGTAAAAATCCCCGCCTCCGCTGCAGATTTCTTTTTGCTTGGGATGGGGCTCGGGCTGTATTGGGGTGAGGGCAACAAGCGGAACCTCACGGCTGTCCGCGTCGGCAACACCGACCCCGATCTCATCAAGATTTTCGTGAAATTTCTAGAGGAAATGTATGGAGTTGAGAAAAGGAAGTTCAGATTCTGGCTCCAAGTATTTAGCGATATGAACCCTCAGGCAGCACTGCGATTCTGGACCAGAGCCCTAAAGGTCCCCGCAAGCAAGTTTGGTAAAATTACTATCACTCCCGCACGAGGTGCTGGGACTTATCGAGAAAAGACAAAACACGGGGTAGTGACGGTCTATGTATCAAATACAAAGCTCCGAAACTTGTTGGTGGGGGAAATTGAAAAGCTGAAGGTAATCCGGTAGGATTGGCGAGTGCGTACGCCGAGATAGCTCAGTTGGTAGAGCGCATCCATGGTGGGTCGCAGACTCCCGCCCACGACTCCCGCGAGGGAATCGTGAATCCCGAATAACGGTTAATAGCCCCACAGGCCGAGACCGTGGCATCCCGCTCTGGCGAGAGGCCCGAACGACTGACAAGGGTGCCCCCTCGTGGGTAAAGATACAGTCTAGCCCTCCTCAGCGTGGCTTCGGAGAGGAGGTGTAAGCGAAGGATGAGGTCCCCGGTTCAATCCCGGGTCTCGGCTCAAGAATCGAACTCAAGTCCGCCTGCCCGATTTTGGAGCGGGCGGAGCGAAGCTCCGCCCAGTGTTCCGCCGCAATTCCGCACGCTTCGCGTGCTTGTAGGGTGAGGTTCAATCCGAAGATTTTTTGGAGGGAGGATTTTTTGGAGGGGTAGTTTTGGGTTTTCCGTATTTCGTCCAGCATTGA
>Ga0209542_10015589_pt1 | contig 12721 bp, 11 predicted proteins | sample RifCSPhighO2_01_FD_184028 | JGI IMG/M metagenome (GOLD analysis project Ga0209542, IMG submission 184028) | Soil microbial communities from Rifle, Colorado - Rifle CSP2_plank highO2_0.1 (SPAdes) (version 2) | ecosystem: Environmental > Terrestrial > Deep subsurface > Rock core/Sediment ...
GAAGAAAAATGATTGGCGGTATCCATTTTTAGAGACAGCCGATTTTTTGAAAGGTGCTGACATCACTTTCGGGAATCTGGAGGGGCCGATATCTTCGAGAGGAACGAAAGTTGGAAGCATTTACTCTTTCAGATCAGACCCTCGAGCAATCGAGGGTCTTTTGTATGCCGGGTTCGATGTGCTTTCGATCGCGAATAACCATATTTGGGATTACGGAGCTGACGCGGTTCGCGATACGCTTGCGATCCTCAAAGATGCCGGCATTGGAGTTGCTGGCGGCGGGATAGATTACCAAGAAGCGCATAGGCCGCTTATAAAAGAGGCGAAAGGTACAAAGGTTGCCTTTCTGGGATACACTGATCTGATCTCATCATCGCTTGGTTTAAAAACAGCAAAACCTGCAATTGCATATCTTGATATTGATCAGGCAATTTCCGATGTAAAAGAAGCACGGAAAGTGGCGGATTTAGTTGTTGTTTCGCTACATCAAGGAAACGAATATGAAACGACACAAAATTTAAATCAAGAAAAAGTCGCAAGAGCGCTTATTGACGCCGGCGCCCAGTTGATTATTGGTCACCATCCTCACGTCATTCAACCAGTGACGGAATACGGTGGCGGGTATATCGCTTATAGCTTAGGCAACTTTGTATTTGATCAAAATTTTTCGCCTGATACAAAAACTGGCTTGGCTTTGAAGGTGACGCTAAAGAACAAAAAGGTTTCTAAAGTAGAGCAGATTAAAATCGCGTTCACCTCATCATATCAGCCCTATTTGATTTCAAGCTCAAAATGAAGAAAATAAGAATATGGTCAACGAAGAGCTAAAGAACTATATTTCGGAATGTCTGAAGCTAGGTCAGGCAAAGGAAGAAATAGCCCGCTCTCTTATTGCGGCCGGCTGGTCAATTTCTGACATTGAAGAAACTATAAGGATTTTAATGGAGGACTCGAGGGCTTCGTCGAATATTGAGGTAAATAAAAACAAGATAGATGTCGCAACACAGGCAAAAACTTTCAAAAATTCTTGGTTTGGTTACGCCGCCTTAGTCGGAGTTATCGCCGTGCTTAGCGGTGGAATTTTTTATTTTTGGCAAGACAGGATTGATCTTGCGCAAACCAATACACAAAAAGTAAGAGATTTTTATACACGCATTGCGGAGTCACAAATTTCTTTTACCGATGCGGGAGCTATGGTATTGCCCGATGAGCAGAAGTTTCTAAGCCAAAAAGCCGAGTACAATCTCAAGAAAGAGAGTTTTGTTGAGGTGAATCTTCGCGCTATGCAGCTCGCTCTTTATGAAGATGGAAACAAGATTAAAGAGGTAGAAATTCTGACCAAAGGCAAAGAAGGGGGCTGGTGGGAAACGCCAAGCGGAAATTATAAAATTCTTGGGAAAGAAGTAAATCACTTCTCTTCAATAGGAAAAGTGTGGATGCCGTACAGCATGCAGTTCTACGGTAATTACTTTATTCACGGTTGGCCTCATTACGACAATGGAACTCCAGTGCCGCAAGGTTATTCTGGCGGTTGCGTGCGCTTGTCTAATGAGGATGCAAAGGAAGTGTTTGATTTTGCGAAAAAAGGAATGCCCGTCTTGGTGTTAGAAGATAAGGAGACGGAGCATTTTGGATTATTGAAGCCGAAGGCAAAAAATGCTGTCTTGCCCGCCCTGAGTTCGAAAGCGTTTTTAATATCAGATTTGGCTTCCGGCGAGACGATTTTAGAGAAAAACGCGGATGAAAAACTGCCGATCGCTTCTCTTGCAAAACTTGCCACAGCCGTTGTTGCTCACGAATTGGTTTATCTCGGCCGGCCAATAAAAGTTACGCCACAGACGCTTGCCAGTGCCTATCAAATCTTTCAAGTTTCGTTGGGAGATTATTATTATGGCTTTGACTTGCTCTATCCGCTTCTGATGCAATCCTCAAACGATGCCGCGAAAACACTGGCGTCATTTTTGGGCGAGAAAAGTTTTGTGCAAAATATGAATACAAAAGCAACATCTCTTGAAATGACTGATACAAATTTTGACGATTCATCTGGCATGAGTGCCTCAAACATTTCTACCGCTCATGATGTTTCTAAATTGCTTCAGTACATTTACTGTAAACGCCGATTCCTTTTCGATATTAGCAAGGGAAAGGTATTCGAGAATGTCGGCTTAGTAAAAATTGGCGATACCATAAACATTCGCGACCTTAAAAACTTTAATGAATTTTCTGATCGGCCAGATTTAATTGGCATGAAGAATGGCGAAACTACTGCGGCTGGACAGACCATCGTAACTATATGGAATATACGCACTCCCCAAGGAGATGTGCCTGTGGGGATTATTATTTTGGGTTCTCAGAATCGAGTAAAGGACACAGAGAGTCTCATGCGATGGCTCAAAGATAACTTCGAGATTCTGTAAGAGCCTCATAAGAAATTAGATTGAAAAACTCATTTTTTCTCGATTTTGTAGTTTTTCTGTAGATATGCCAAATCCTCTTCCAAACTTTGCAGGAGTTTGATGTGCCAGTTTTTCTTCGGCCCGCGCATGTCTTTCTCAAGAGTTTGCCGCGCCATATTCAGCACGGTTGCCAGCGTGCCGAAGTAGTCGTCTTGTTCGATATGTCTCTCTAATTGTTTTTTATGCATATGCCCAGGTTAGCTTAAAAAGGTCGTCGCCAATTTTATGAAATTCAAATAAACAATCCGCCCCCTCTTCTTCAACGCTGATCATGTTTTCATCTTTCAAGCAATCAACGGTAATTAAGCCGTTTTGATTACAAATGTCTATGACCTCTGGTAAAGAATAGTTTTTGTCTTTGGTAAAAATTTTCATATCACACTTTTTCATAGCGGGGCAATATTACCTTCGGTGACGAGCTTCGCACAAATCTGGTTATCCACTCCGCTCTGAAACACAAAAAGCCCACCACCAGACCGAGCCTTGCGACTCACATACGAGTTTCCCCATATGACGCGACGAGCGAACCTGATGATGGGTTCTTTATGCTCGTCGCGTTTTTCGACCATGCCCCAGGAATCCCGGGGTTTAGGTCATTTTATTCAGTTGTTATTTCAATTTTATCATAAAAAATGTAACTCGACTCATTAAAGAAGATCGGCGAGTTCTTCTTGCTCATTCTCGTCAAATTCGTCTGGATCAAGCCCCTCGCCTTCCAATTTTTCTTTTATTTCTTTTTGCCGTTCTTTTTCCTCTTCTATTATTCTATTTTTTTGGTTTGTTTGTGAGTTTCTTTAAACCCCGATTTAGTTTTTGAAACATAGGCCCGAATTCACGCGACATTGCTTTGGGCATTTCCGCTATAACTTCTTGTAAAACAGCTTCTTGTTTTGCGGCTAGCTCTGCGAGTGTTCTGCCTTTGCGCGATTTGACCATCTCGTCAACGATGAATCCTTTCATGTGCCTACCGAGCTTGTAGGCCTCTCTTAACTCCTTGTTCAGTGCCTTTTTATCGTCGTGTTTTAGAATACTATGCACAATATCGTTCCTTTTCTTTTTATATTTTGATAAATTTTCGTACAAATCTCTGTTAATATTACCCGTTAAGAGGAGCTCGTCTAACAATCTGGCAAATTCAAAATTTTTAGATTTTTTCTTTAAGGTTGCGCTTCGTTCTACAACGGGTGCTAATTTTGTTGAAGCGTAATCTTTTAGTACGCCCTCAATAACACATGATTGAATTAAGAAAGCCTCTAAAAAGTTTTTTTTGAAAAAGGATTCCTCCGCTTGATCCACAAAGTATCTATAATTTTTTTGTCTGTTATTCTCGGTCATGATAGCGTGCGCTAAGGTGTAAATTTATCCCCGCATGGGCATTGGTATCCAGCGTTGTCGAGTGTTACGGCCTTAGTACACTTCTTGCAACGAAAGAGATTTAGAAAATCTTTATACTTATCGAGGGCATATTGCATATCACCCTTAGTTACTTTTTGGCTTGAGTCGTGCAATTCAAGATTGAAAAGATACCTGTTTGTTTGTATATCGTTAAAGAGACCCCTGAAATCCTGCGCATTGGGATCAACATAGGTATGATTCTTTAGATATTTTTTTAGGGACTGCCAAAGGTCCTCGAGGCGATATTCCTCTTTATACTCAATGGGTACATGATGCAATTCGCACAAGCGCTTTACTTCTTGTTCAAGATAAATGCGTAGATGACGAGCAACGCCATCGCCGTTAGATGCGTTAATTAAGTCCTGAACTTTTTGTATTCGATCTTTTGTGGGTTCGATAACAACGCTTTCAAGTTGCCAACTAATTATTTCATATGATTTCCAGCCCAAACCCTCTAGCTGTTGCCTAAGCATTTCAAACCAAGTTTCGTCATGGGTCAAAATCAAAAATTGATAATCTTGAAAATGATCTCTTATGATTTCAATTAACTGGCGGCGGTGATTGGCATCAATACTGTTAACCACATCATCCAGAATTATAAAATTAGTCGTTTGGTTTAAGTGCTTAACAGATGCGAGAAAAAAACATAAGCCTAAGCTGTTAAGATGAGAATCGCTCAAATATTTTATTGGCTGATCTACATCTTGTTTGTGGAATTTTAATTTAAAGGTTATGCCCCTGCCTTTGTCTGAGAAATTCAAGCGCACATCCTCGTGGTCGTCTTGTTTGTGCAAGATCGTGTAAAAACGATTGATATCCTCTGACATTACCTGTAAAACGGATTCCATCGTTTTTTTCTCAAATTGTTCATATAACTCCAAAATTTTTGCCAGAGCATGGCGCTGACTCTCAAACTCTTTCTTAACAGCGGTTTCTTTTTCAAGGGTAGAAAACAGGGTTCTAATATCTTTTATTTTGATGACCGCCTCACTAAGTTCACTAACTTTTTGTGATGGTTTTTTTATTTCTTTATTTTTTTGAGCATATAAGACCTCTAGGTTTTTTAGGGCTTCCTGAGTTATTTGCGGAAAATTCGTTATTCGTTCAGCTATAATATCTTTGGGGTTGTTTAAATTCTCCAAATCGCGCCTGTAGCTAACAAGCGCTACTTCTGGGTTGATATCTTGAAAGGAGATGGTTTTATCAAGATAATTTTTATAGTAATTTTGGGCAGAATATACTCCCTGAGAAGTTGTCCTGATGTCTCTGGCCACGCCTTCTAATTCCTCTAAAAGTTTATTTTTATCGTTATTTAAATCACTACTGAGGCGGAGTTTTGTATCGATGAGTTTTTGTAGTTCAGCGTTTACAATTGACTGATCGCAAAAGGGGCATATATCTTTGGAATAATTAAGTTTTTCAAAAAGCTCTTTGCCTTTTCGATAAAAGTCCCCAAAGGACAAAGCATCAATCTTACCTTTGTCAGCAAGCAACTCTTTTGTTTTAGAATGCATTTCATTGATCTGTTGCTGTAGTTTTTGATCAAGGGCGACAGCGTTAAGTAGCCTTTGAAATTCCTCAAGGTGCAAAAAATCTTTCCCGGCCCCTTCTTTAATGAGGGTGTCTTCTATTTGTCTGATTATATCTACCACCTCATCACCAAGATTAATCTGTAACTTATGTTTTTCGGATAAACTTTTTATCAGCTCTTTTACAAATTCGTTGGCCTTACTGTGGTCAACTGAACTTTTTTCTACATCTTTGCTCAATATATCCCCGGCCTTAGTTGCTATCTGCTCTTTTAGCCCCTCTACTTTACTTTCCAAAACCGCACCCTCGACTTCTTCTTCTATCTTGCCCAAAGACCTTTTTAATTCGTCTCTTATTGTGGAAATCTCACCATACCCACTGACTTTAAGAAATGAAACTAACTTATCCTTCTTGCTTTGGTCTACGAAGTCCCTCAGCTTCGTATAAGAAAGAATAATGTTGTCTTTTGCAAGATCATTTAAAATATCGCCCTTGACCGGCTGTTCAGTGGTTACTTTCCCGTCGGCATCTATTGATTTTGCTATGAGTGAATTATCCGTAAGTTTTACAGATACGCTTGCTTTGTTGCTTGCGGGAAATCTCAAATGGCGTGCGTCCTTTATTGAACACCCCTCTCTTTTTAGTTTTTCTATCTCGTCGTAAAATAACCATTCGGCTCCTTCTGAAAAAGAGGTTTTTCCTGTCCCGTTATCTCCGTAAAAAATAATCCCGCGACAATTGCCGAACTCAAGCGTATTCTTATTAAAAATCCCCCTAAATCCCTCGAGGGAAATTTCTTTTACAGAAATTTTACTCATGTAAATTCAACCTCACATTTTTTAATGCCCCAGCGATATTATTGGCCGTGAATTGTTTCCTTTGATACAGCTCTTTCAAAATTTGAATAGTCCGCTTGTCTAGCCCCTCTTGTTTTTCTATGGTGTTAGAAAAAAATCCATCCAATAATTTATTGCAAGGTTCTATTACTATCTTTTTGGATTTATCATTTTTCGCCATAGCTTTAAAAATTCATGAGATTATTCTTGTGTTATTACCTGTGATAGTGCGTCGTATTTTGCAGAATCCATCTTTTTGAATGCATCAATGGTTGCCCGCACTAATTTCACATCCTCACCCTTAAGCAAACCGGCGGCCCATTTAAGTGATTGCCTGCCCTGAAAGTAGGCCTTCACGATTCCATGAATCCTGTCCGGGTTCGCTTGGATCGAATTCTCCACCCATCGCTTTGAAGCTTCTTCAGCTGTTTTTACTTTTGGCATATTTTGTATAAATGAATTAATTAAATATCGACCATTTTAACTTAAACTTAAATCATCCCACTCGCTCCAGTCGTTTCGTTCACATTTACTCCAGTCGTATTTGTCCCTCTGATTTATTTTCCACCGGCCATTTTTCTCTATAATAATACCGCCCAAAAACCTTTTACTTTTTTTGTTCTGTTCTTTTATGTATTCCTGCAACTTTTCTGCCTTTGCTTTTGTGTACGATCCGCCTTGTTGATCGCCGACATCTTTTGTCTCGAAAATACCAAGCCGGCCATCGGTCAATTGCACAATGTAGTCGGGATAAAAAGTATGTATGATGCCAGTGGGGTACTCATATTTAATGCCAAAATAGTCCTGTTTATTTTCGCCATTCTTCCACCACCAAACTATTTTCCCAGCGTTCTCATTCAAAAACTTTTCAAACCGTCTTTCTGGTTCTAACCGCGCCGTACTTAAATAGCACGGCTCATAGACATACTTCTTACTTTCCACAAGCTCGTCCGCGTATTTGTTGAAGAAACTTTCCGGCGTAACTTCAAGCTCATACCACTGCTCACTTTCCTCAACTTTTTTCTTTATCTCTTTCTCTCGTATGACTTTGTACGCCTCAATCGCATCAGCCAAGATTGCCTCAAATTGTTTTCTGTTTCCATTGTGCAAGAAAATCATCTGCACGAGAATGGCCTCTTCTGGCCACTCCTTCGCGCCCAGATATTTTCTAAACCATGAATATATCGCGGTTTTTACTTTCGGCACCGATCTCTTGATATTTTTGAACGAGCCGAGATTGTTTTTAATAACTTGTTCAAACAAGGCCTGCAAATCGTTTCCGGCGATAGTTAGGCGAGCGTGCGCCGCCGAGTCGATCTTGCCTTCAATCTCGTCGAAACTCCTGCCCTCAATTTTGGCGTTGGCGATAATGTCTTGCTGATATTTTTTTATATCGAGAATCATACCCGCGTCTCCTAACTTTTCCGTATTTTGCACAAATAAAGTATGGTCGCCCTTCAATCCAAAATGCTTGCAGGCGATCTGTTCAAATACCGGCGTAAAGCTTGAAGTGATGTCGCCATAATCAGCGCGAGCTTTGTAGTAGGATACAAGTTTGATCGGTTTGTACGCCGCGACGCGGACGCTTTTGAGATGCTTGATGATATTCGGGTTGTATTCTTCTTTTTTGACGATAATACTTTGAACATTGGTATAAATATATCCGGCATTCAAGGGTTCGCTAGCGTAATGTTTTTGTTCGGGCATTCTCAAAATACGCCCGACAGTTTGGATTTCAAATGTTTCGCTGTGCGATTCTCGAAACTTCACCAAAATGTGAGCGCGTGGGCAGTCCCAGCCAGTATCAATTGCCTGCTTGAAAACAAGAAACTCAATCTCATTGTTCAAATCTCGAACCCATTCATTTTTGGGGCCCAAAGCGGCCGATTTCTCATCTGCCAGCCAAATCGCGAGCTTTCCGTTTTTTTCCGTGATACTCTTACGCGATAAAAACTCTTTCACAGCTTTGATTTTGTCTTCTCCTGCTTCCGCAGTCGGTATCTGCACCAGCACCAGGGGATTGACGATTGATTTCTCTGCTTCAAAGAGTTTTTTCAATTCCCGCCGTTTTTGATAAGCCGTTTCCAAAACCACCTCTTGTGAGTCGCTCTCATCATCACTGATTTCATCAATCCTCTCATTGATAATCAACTCTTTCTTTATCATCCCTTCGTCAATAACCTCTTTTGGCTCAATAAAAATAAATCCGGCTGTGCCTCGTGCTAAATCACGAGGGTCGGGCTGGATTTTGGGCGTTGCGCTCATTTCTAAAATGACATTGGCGTTTATTTCTTCGCGCAATTCGTTGGTGCGTTCTGCCGTTGCCCCGATATGACTTTCGTCAATGATCAGAACAATCTTTCGTTGCTCTCTTGTTTTTGCTATTACATCACGGAAATTTATTTTTTCCCCGTCCTTCATCAAGACATTTTTCCAGTCACCAGTTTCTCGATTTTTACTTCGTAATTTTTCCCAGTTAACTACTACTACCTCATTTTTGACAATCCGTTCGCGCCCGCCTGTAAATTCTTCCTCGACAAGTGAAACGCGCGGTGAGCCACCAAAAACTTCTTCTAAGCTACGCTTGCTCTGCAAATGTAGATCACCCTTACCAATACTTACCCACACGAAACACAAGTCCTCATCGATCAACTCTTTGATGATTTCCTCAATAAACTTGGCGGTCATTATCGTCTTTCCGCTTCCAGTGGGAGCTTGAAAGACGCAAACCTTTTTTTGTCCTTCTTTTTCAAGCAGGGTTTTAACTATGGTGACAAGTGTGTCAACCGCCTTTTCTTGATATGGTTTTAGTTCAATATTCATAAATTTGTTCGTAAATATCCAAAATCTTTTGTGGGATTGGCTCCAAGCTTACATTATTCCACTCCTCAAAATCCTCCTTGTCTAAACCGAGGGGATCAAGGGTAAAACAATAAAGTATTTTGTCGCCGTTCATCTTGTCCAAGTCCTTTTTTAGTTCTGCCAATCCCTCGCGCTCCAAAGCGTAATATACCGCCATTATGCGCCCATTCTGTTCAAAAATACGATAGTCGCTTTTATTTTTCTTTTCTTCAAAAATACTTTCGCGCAAGCAAAGCATTTCCGTGCATTCGCGCGTAATACGAATTTTCATATCATCTCGGCTGATCGTAGTTTTGATGAAAGCGGTTTTGAAATATTTTAGATTGCCGCCAAGCCCATCTATCTTTACATCGTTTGGAGTCGTATAACCCTTTATGACACCCCTAACTCGGGGATAGCATACTTCTTCGCAAATTCCACCTTCGTTATTAGTGCATAAAATAAAATTGCGATTACCTTTTTTATTTTGATTCAATTCCAATACAGCCTGCCCTGTTGTTCCCGAACCAGCAAAAAAATCTAATATCGTTGAGTCGGGAGTAGAAATTATCTCAAGGATATCTCTCACTAAAAATTTGGACTTCGGAAAGTCAAAAATTTTCTCTCCCTTGAAATGATTGCCAAGAATGTTTTTTAATTCCGCAGTGCCAACAGCAGAGCTGTAATACGACTCATTCCAAAAAGTTTTTGGTTTTTGTCCCTTGTTATCGTCTAACCTTTCTTTTACATAAAGAGTGAAGTTTTTGCCGTCCTTTTTTACCTCAATATATTTTTCTTCATCATCCATGAGTGTTTTGGCATTCCATCTCCAAACCCTCTTAATGCGTTTCGGATCGATAGGCAAAAGTTCAACATAGCCAGATTTTTTACCTATCTGAATATCTAATGTTTTTGGATGAATATAAATCGGATACCACAAGTTTGGCCTATCTTGTGGGCGAGAATTTGCTCCACTTCTCCTAAATTCACGAAGCTTATATCTGCCAAATTTGTCTTCAAATTTATATTCTGATAGTTTCTTATCCGATATTTCCAAATGGCCAACTTTTGCCAAATCTTTATTCTTTGCATACACAAGCATATATTCATGTGCAGTTGCGAAGTACTTATCGTCTTGTCTCCCACCGGGATTATGAACCACTGTAATAGTGCCAAGCCGATTATCTTCTCCAAATATATCGTCAAATAAGTGCCTTACATTTTGACATTCGTAGTCATCAATGGCGCACACAATAATCCCGTCATCAGATAGTAAATTTTTTGACAGTCGAATTCTTTTATCCATAAAAGATAAAAACTTGCTGTGCTTGAAAGCATCGTCCTTTTCAACATAACGGTTATTGTATTTCCACGATTTATTTCCCGTGTTATATGGTGGATCAATGTAGATAACATCAACCTTGCCCTGATGGGTATAATTCAAAACGGAGAGGGCGTGGTAATTATCGCCTTCAATTAAAATATTAGTTGGCTTCACTGGCTCAGTTTTTATTTCCTTGCCCTTGATTTCTTTCAAAACCGGCAAGGCGTTTTCTGATTCTTTTTCAAACTTCTCTCTGGTTTTTTCTTCGTCCCAAATCAGCCCGTATTTTTTACGGGATTCAATTTTCTCAATAACCTTGAGCAAATCTTCTTTTTCAAGTTTTGAATAATCTTTTGCCATAGTTATTTTTTCTTTTTCCTTTTAACATTGCTTGTTTGGTGCAGAAAGTCGTCAAGGTCGGACTGCTTGATGCGCCAAACGCCGATCTTAGATGCCACAAGACGGCCCGACTCAATATAGCGGACAACGGTGCGATAGCTGACCCGAAGTATATCCGCCACCTCTTCGACTGTTAAAAGTTTTTCTTTGTCTGGTTTTTGTTCCATAAATCTCAAACTATCAACTTGATATCATGTTAACGCTTAAAAATTGTATTGTCAAAAATGATACATTTTGACCTGTGGGCAAAATTGAGAGATTAAAAAATTCTAAAATAAAGATAAAGTTTTTCTAAAGTCCATTGTTGACCATCATGAAGAAATGATGTAGTATATGAGCTAACCCCAGAGCCCAGAATAGTTATCCACTATTGCGAAGTTGACTGGTCTGGACGATTAGCATAGGGGTTGTGTTGAAGGCAAAAGTCGACCTTCACAGCAAACTTACAACTGCATAAACAAATCCGTTCCCGAAAGGGATCATTCCGCGAAAGCGGAAATGAGTTAGAGCACGGAATTGGCTTCGCTACCGAGATTGTTTTAATGTGAGCAATCGCTCTTCCATTAAACTGATTTTGGTGGTATTATAATCATGCCATGCCCTTTTGCAAAAGGGCGGCATGGAAATCCTGCCGCAAGGTAAGGTACAAGGCCACCCGTGAGCTCTAACTCTGGGTGGTTTTGTTTTATGCACCTTACAATTTAAGAAAAATATGCAATTTAAAGAAGCAATCGATCAATTTTCTGACTGGCGCAGGTTCAAGGTCAAGAAGCAGACGGTCAAAGGATATGACCAAACATTGAGACAGTTCTGCCTCTTCCTTCGAAACCCCCAGATCGAGAATATATCAATCCATCATGTCATGGACTATTTGAATGGCATGAAAGAACTGGGATGGGACCAAAATAGCTTTGTCGGGAAGTGCATGGCTCTGCGCAAGTTTTTTGAGTTTTATCGACTTCAGAACTATGCAGTTCTCGATGAGAACCTGATTCCGATACCGAGCAAAGAACATAAACTTCCAAGGGTCGCAAAAGAGGCGGATTATAGGCAACTGATTGCCGCCATACCTGCAAAGACCACCGATCCTCGTCATATCCGAAACTTAGCCATCGTGAACTTGCTATGGGACACCGGCGCGAGAAACGGAGAGGTGCTTGCATTAGATGTAGATGATCTGGACATGGAGAGACGCCGAGCGGTTATCAATACCGAGAAGTCAAAAGGTCGACGCCCGTTCCGGGAGTTATTCTGGACACAATCAACCAACGACAATATATGGGCTTGGTTGAAAAAAAGAGAACATCTAAAAAAGACAATGGCGTTCAAAGAACCAGATGCGCTCTTTCTCTCGATATGCGCCGGCCAGCATGATACGACCGGCAGACGATTCACTATCCGAGGAGTCGGTGAAATGTTGAGGCGTTATTCAAACAGAGCTAAGTTGCCCTACTTGAACGCTCATAGTTTTCGGCACCACATGGGTCACCACATTATAAAGAGTGGCGGATCAAGCGCCGATGTGATGAATATACTTGGCCACTCGTCTGTCCAGAGCTCGACAATTTACACGATGATGACTGATCACGAATTGGAAAAGAGATATCGAGGATTCATGAAAGATACTCCGACAGAAGAAAGAGTAGAGAGGGTAGAGAGAGCAGAAAGAGTTGCGAGAGTCGAAAACTCTGTAGAGAAATTTGCGAGACCCGTCGTCCCGTTGCCAGATTAACCAAATGTGGGCATCTATCAGCTTGATAGAATACCCCGATAAGTTATAATGAATATGCGAATAGACAGCTGTGGGCAACTCAACTTGATGACTTTGAGAACTTAGCATAGGGTTGTCCTTGCAAGACCAAGACAGACCTTTGACAACCCGACTTTTACTCCCAGACGATCCCGTAGCGAAAATGCCACGGGGCCGCCAGGGAGTAAAA
>Ga0209542_10015590_pt1 | contig 12721 bp, 13 predicted proteins | sample RifCSPhighO2_01_FD_184028 | JGI IMG/M metagenome (GOLD analysis project Ga0209542, IMG submission 184028) | Soil microbial communities from Rifle, Colorado - Rifle CSP2_plank highO2_0.1 (SPAdes) (version 2) | ecosystem: Environmental > Terrestrial > Deep subsurface > Rock core/Sediment ...
CCCCGGGCTTCGCCCGGGGAGGAGGTCATTTTATGCGCTCGCAGAACACCCCGGCTTTAGCCGGGGTTGAATGAGCCCGACGGCGGTACGCTGAAGAGGTGCAATACAGAACGTCGGGCCGCAGTGTGTACAAAACGCAGTACCACATCGTCTGGGTGTGCAAGTACCGCCGTCGGATCCTGAAGCCTGGCGTCACGACGTATACAGAACGAACATTGCGTGGACTCACAAGGTCAATGCCGGGCACCGCGATCGAGACGATTGGCTTTGACAAAGACCACCTCCACCTGGTGATGGAGATACCACCCAAGTACTCGGTCGCGTCGGTCGTGGCACAGCTGAAAAGCCAGTCGGCGTCGCGCTTGCGCACAAAGTTCGCCTGGCTCGCAAAGGTGTATTGGAAAGAAAACGTCGTCTGGTCGCCCGGCTACTTCGTGAGCTCGGTCGGTGCAGATGAGGCCACTATCAAGCGGTATGTGGAATACCGAGGACGCCAGGATTCAGGTCAGCAGCTCCAGCTGCTGTGACGGGCCTCGCGGCCCGGGAGCGCATGTGAGTACCACGGCTTTAGCCGTGGGTATCTATATCTTCTCGATTACCTCCCACGGACGTCCGGCGACACCGAAATGGCCATAGGCTGCCGTCTCGCGGAATATCGGCTTTCGCAGTTCCAAACGTTCGATGATAGCGCGCGGACGGAAATCGAAGTTCTTGTGCACGACCTTCGAGAGGTCTTTGCCTTTGTCGTTGAAAGCTTCCACCATGACCGGCTCGACGCGACCGATCGCATACGCGACCGTGACCAGTACCTTTTTTCCATACCCATTCGCGACAAGGTTTTTGGCGACAAAGCGGCACATATAGGCTGCAGAACGGTCCACTTTCGTCGAATCTTTGCCGGAGAAGGCGCCGCCGCCATGCGGCATGAGACCGCCGTAGGTATCCACCATGATCTTGCGGCCGGTCAGCCCCGCGTCCGCCGCAAAGCCGCCGACTTCGAATTTACCAGTCGGATTCACCAGGATTTCGATCCCTTTCAGATCACCGAGCACCGGTTTGAAAAGATGCTTGACGAGGTCTTTCCGGATCTGTTCCTGCGATACGTTCTTTGCATGTTGCGTCGAGCACAGCGCGGTTACGACTTTTCCGTTCCTGATCGTCACCTGCGTCTTTCCGTCGGGCTTTATCCACTCGAGCGTCCGTTCGCGACGTAATTTCTCGAGTCGGCGTGCAAGCGCATGCGAAAGCACGACACCCAAAGGAAGCATCTCTTTCGTCTCGTCCGTCGCGTAGCCGTACATGATGCCTTGATCGCCTGCGCCGCCGGTGTCGACGCCTTGCGCGATATTACCGCTCTGTTTCGCGACGGTATTGAGTATCTTGAGTTTCTCGGTATATCCGATCGATTTGTAGACGTCCGCCGCGATCTTGTTCATATCCACTTTCGCGTTCGTCGTCACTTCGCCGCCGATCATAAGCGTCCCGTGCGAGCCGAAGGTCTCGACGGCGACGCGCGACAGAGGATCTTGTTCCAGACAGGCATCGAGGATGGCATCTGAGATCTGATCACACACTTTATCCGGATGTCCTGAGGTCACCGATTCTGTCGTGTAGGTCTTTAAAAGATGCAACATATTGTTGTAAAATTCGAAATCCGAATATCGAAATCCGAAACAAATTTCAAGCACCAATTTCGAATTTTAGAAATTGAAACTTTCGGACTTGTTTAGAATTTCGGATTTCGTGCTTCGTGTTTAAAACGATTAATCTCCCCGCAGGGAGATATCGTGAAGAGTATCGGTCCCGTAAGGGTCTGGGGGCACCTTCCTTTTTAGGGGTTGCCGGCGGGTCATTGAGCCAGTTCTCTCTCCGCACTCTGGATACGATATGGGGCGTGTAGGGTGATTGTAGCAACTGCTGGAAACTGCGCAACGGTATATACTGCAGAAATGGAAGGAGTACCGCAACGGCCGGAAGGTGCGCGCGTCGGGAAGACGTACAAAGAAATCGCTCCAGGGCATCTGGATATTCAGCATCCCCAGGATCACGTTATTCTCGAAGCGGGTGAGAAAGAAGTATCCGGTCCGTCGACACCAGAAGCGCCTGACGTCGAAAAGAAGCAAGAGCTGGGGCAGGAAAATCCTCATAAGGACGAATCCCGTGATTCCCGCTCGGAAGCAGCTGACGCTCATGCACCGGAATCACACGACAATGCAGGAATGCACGTAACGCATCATGACGATCGTGCCGAAGAACCCCGCGATACGCATAAGGAGCGGATAGTAAGACGTACGTTTCGTGCAGAGGCCCTTGCCGCGCCGACGATCCGTCGTGCATATCGGCGAGGAACTGATTATGGGGGGTGTTTGCACGGCGACTCGGCCTCGGAACGAGTATGCTCATTCTTTCGCCATTTGCATTGCTTTTTGGCACAACCGCTGGAATATGGTGGTTGACAGGGCAGATTCCTGCATTTAAGAAAAAAAGTGGAGGTGGTCACAATAAGGGGCACGAAAAAAAGAAGCAAGAGCATGAAAAGGATCATGGCGCCGAGCATGACCATCATCACAAGCAGGGGGGCGGTCATGGACATCATTGATCTCCGTCTGCACTGCTATATGGCCCCGATGTGCTTCCGTGCTATATTCATCCGAACATGAAAAAAGTCGTCACCATAGGAGGGGGAACCGGCAGCTACGTCATCCTGCGTGGCCTCAAGATGTATACCCTTGATATCACCGCGGTGGTGAATATGTTCGACTCCGGTGGTTCCACCGGCGTGCTACGCGATGAGTTCGGCGTCCTTCCGCCAGGTGACGTGCGTCGATGCCTGCTCGCGCTTTCGGAAGGGAAGCGTGCCGAGATCGTACGCAAGCTGTTCGCATATCGTTTCGATACCGGGAAGCTCGGTACCAACGGCTCCGGCCGAGGACATAGTTTCGGCAACCTCCTCCTCGTCGCGCTTTCTTCCATCTATGGCTCCGATATCGAAGGCATCAAAAAAGCATCCGAACTGCTCGATATCAAAGGGAAAGTCCTGCCGGTCTCGGTCGACAAATCGCATGTGCACGCGCGCCTCGAGGACGGGACTGAGATCGAGGGCGAAGGGAATATCGATGAGCCGAAGCATGATGGCGAGAAGCACATCGTGGAAGTCTTCCTGAAACCCGAAGCGCACGTCCTCGATGAGACCGCTGACGCCATCCTCGATGCAGACACGATCATCATCTGTCCGGGCGATCTGTATTCCTCGCTCATGCCGAATTTCGTCGTCAAGGGGATGTCTGAGGCCATCCAGGAGAGTACCGCGAAGAAAGTGCTCGTCGCACCCCTCATGACCAAGTGGGGGGAGACCAACGGCTACACGGTTTCGATGGTCGCGAAAGAGCTCTGCCGCTACATGGGGCTGGAGATGTTCGACGCGATCCTCTGCAATACGACAAAACCTGATCCCGCGATGCTCGCGGCATACGCCGAAGAGAAGAAAGTCCCGATGCCGGTGGATACTACCGATTTAGAGACGTACGCGACAGAGATCATTCTCGGCGATTTCGCATCGGAGAGCGATTTGGCGCGTCATGATTCGGACAAGGTCGCGAAGGTACTGGCTGAGCTCTGAACATGGAGGCTTTGTTCATCTTAGTGCTCGTCTCGTTCGCTCTCCATCTCGCATGGGAGCGCACGCATATCGTCCTGTATACAGGATACGAAAAGATGAAAGAGTGGCTGCCGGTATTCGTGGCAGCTTCTCTCGGAGATGTGATGTATACATTTTTCGCGATCTCCCTCATTTCCCTTTTCAAAGGCACGATCTTCTGGTTCCTAAGCGCCAATACAATGGATTATATCGGGCTCGCGCTCGTAGGGTTCTTCATTGCCGTATTCGTCGAATATAAAGCGATGGTCTCGAATCGTTGGGAATATACACCTCGGATGCCGCGATTTTGGGGCCTCGGCGCCACACCCCTCATACAGATGACAGTGTTGTTACCCCTAACCGTCTACATAACTGTGAAGATCACGCGTCTTTTAGTAGCGTGATACCATTGCTTCATGAGGATACTTTTCACTATATTTATAGCCATATTAGCGTTTGCCACCGGTGTCTGGTACATGGGTGGCAAACGCTAATACCCACAGTTGCCGCCCTCACCGAATCCGAATGTGCCGGCGACGAACACGCCGATCACAACCCCGGCGACCACGACTGCAGCGCAGGCGACCTACAAGAATGCCAGTGCGGCCAGGATTCAAGTGACGACGCCGGCGCCAGGCGCGACAGTCCCGTCGACATTCACCGTCTCCGGCAAAGCCGCTGGTGGCTGGTATTTTGAGGCGAACTTCCCGTATGAGGTACAAGACGCGAATGGAAAGAAAATCGCCGAAGGCCCGGTGCGGGCACAAGGCGAGTGGATGACGCCTGAACTCGTCCCATTCACGTTTCAGGTCACCATGCCGAACTACAAAGGGAAAGCGATGCTCATCCTCCATAACGACAATCCGTCGGGTCTGCCGGAGAATGCGGCCTCGATTTCCATTCCTATCACAATCGATTAAGATGCTCGGATGACGAGCACTGCGGAACGCATACAACGAGCGGCTAAAATAGTCGCCTATCTCAAGAAGACGTATCCGGAACCCAAAAGCGAACTGAAGTACAAGATTTCTTTCCAGTTTGTGGTCGCGGTCATGCTTTCCGCGCAGTGCACGGATAAGCTCGTGAATAAGGTGACCGAGACGCTATTCAAGAAATATAAGACGCCGAAGGATTTCGCGAATGCCGATCCTGACGTGTTCGCGCGGGAGATCTCCTCAGTCTCATTCTTCCGCAATAAAGCCAAGCACGTTATAGCGGCCGCCACGATGATCAAGAAGGAATTCGACGGTAAAGTCCCTCAAGATGTTGCGCACCTCCAGAAGCTTCCCGGTGTTGGCTATAAGACCGCGCACGTGGTCGTCGGCGAGCTTTTTGGGCATTGGCCCGGTATCCCGACTGACACGCACGTGAAGCGCTTCGCGCGCAAATTCGATCTCACCACGCACACGGATCTCAATAAGATATCGAAAGACTTAGAAGCGCTTATTCCCAAAAAGGATTGGAAATACGTCAATAACGGCCTGGTCTTTTACGGACGTTATATATGCAAAGCGCACAAACACGAGTGTTCGCAGCATCCCTTAACGAAGTTGTGGCCACCTGCCAAAGACAGGTGGCCACGTGCGCGCTAATCCTCGCACGACGACTTTTCATCCTCACACAGCGGGCAGTATCGAACTCCCTCCGTGTCATGTTCAAGTCGGCAGCCATGTCGCATGCAACACAGCTGCGCATTCTCGAGAGATTGCGGCGTTTGCGTCTGCATATCCATAGCAGCACTCCTTTCTACTGATAGTATAAACCTTAAATCGTCTTCGCCAAGAATTTTCTCGTGATGTAGTATGTCGGTATGGCAATCAAGCGGAAAGTCGCGGTTTTTGACGTCGACGGCACCATTTTCCGCTCCTCGCTCCTCATCGAAGTCGTCGAGAGGCTCATCTTTATAGGTGCATTCCCGGAGAGCGCTCGTGACGAATTTGATGCCAAGCGGGAGAAATGGCTTAATCGCGAGGGGGATTATGACGAATACATAATGGCCGTCGTGCGTGCGTTCCTGAAGCATGTGAAGGGGATGCACTACAAGATCCTTGCCGATGCCGCGGAGACGACGGTGGAAGCGCATTGGAAACGTGTCTATCGCTACACCCGCGATCTCCTGAAGGAATTGAAAAAGAAGGATTATTTCCTTCTCGCGGTATCGCATTCGCCGAAATCCATCTTGGATAAGTTCTGCCCGCGCCTCGGGTTCGACAAAGTCTACGGCACGATGTATGAGATCGGCCCGACCGACGCATTCACGGGCGAAGTCATGGATGCGCATCTCATCTTCAACAAGGCCGCCATCGTGAAGCGTGCCGTTGAGAAGCACGACCTCACCTTAGGCGACTCCATCGGCGTAGGGGATACCGAATCGGACATCCCGTTCCTCGAGCTCGTCACGACGCCCATCTGTTTCAATCCGAATCAGAAATTGTATCGACACGCGAAACGAGAAGGATGGAAGGTCATCGTCGAGCGCAAGGATGTCATCTATGAATTATAGAAATAATCAATATCCAAGTTCCAATAATCAAACAATATCCAATAACTAATAGTAAATATTTGCATTGATTATTGTTTGAATATTGGCTACTGAGTATTGGATATTACTGCGTGCGCATGAAAGACATCAGGAATTTTCAGAGAGTCGTATTGAAATATTGGCGTGAACATGGCCGTCATGATCTTCCGTGGCGCAATACTCGCGATCCGTACGCGATCCTCGTATCAGAGATTATGCTGCAGCAGACGCAGGTGGACAGAGTCGTGCCGTATTTCGATAGATGGCTGAAGAGATTCCCAAGCGTGAAGTCATTGGCGCAAGCGCGGCTTTCGGATGTGCTGAAGGAATGGCAAGGTCTCGGCTACAATCGTCGAGCGAAATTATTGCGCGAATGCGCGAAAGAAGTTGTCGAGAAATATAGCGGCAAAATCCCGAAGGATTTTGCCGCACTTGTCGCCCTACCGGCTATCGGCCCGTATACGGCCGGTGCCATCCGTGCGTTCGCATTCGATGAGTCGGAAGTTTTCGTCGAGACGAATATCCGCGCTGCGCTCATCCATCACTTTTCCCCGCGCTCCAGGAAAGTGCCTGATTCGAAGCTTCTTCCCATCCTTCAGGCCCTATTGTGCAAGCGAGGCCTGCACAATAAGCATACAAGATATTCAGCAAGTCAAATCGGCCCACGAATATGGTATTCGGCGCTCATGGATTATGGCGCATACGTCAAGAAAACGAATCCGAATCCGTCGCGTCGCAGCAAGCATCATACGAAGCAATCGAGGTTCCAAGGCTCGCTTCGCCAGATGCGCGGCGATATCCTCCGGGCTCTGGTTGCGTCTCCATCTCTCCGCATGAGATTATTATCAAGGTGTCACCTTGATAGCAGGTTCGAGGAAGCGATTAACTCCCTCGAGAAGGAGGATCTTATCGAGAAGGATGGGAATACGTGGCGGCTTGCTCGATAACGTAATCGCGCTACCTTGGTCATATGGATCAAATGTCAGGACCGGAGGGTATCAAATTCCGCTTCTTCTTGCAGCGCGAATTCATGCTGCGCGATCTCAACAATGAGCATGATAAGAAGAGGGAACTGGCATGGGTGGAAGAGAATGCCGCACGATTTTCGGATTACTTCGATACCGAGAACCGGAATGGCGTCCTTGAGAGGCGCTATCAGCGCACGCCGGATGCTGAGAAGACAGCGCTCATCGGCATGTGGCTTCAGAACATGCGGAAGGATATGAAAAAAGCGGCCTGAGGCCGCTTTTTCTACACGCTCACGATGACCGGGATCACGATCGGACGCTTCTGGGTCTTCATCAGGAGGAAGCGCGAGACGTTCTCGGCGAGGTCTTCGCGTGCGGCATCAAGGTCGGCAGCGCGTGGGTTCTTCATCGAGCCTTCGACGCTCTTGCGGATTATGAGGCGTGTCTGATCCATAAGATCCTTGTTGTCGCGCAGATATACGAAGCCGCGGGAGATGATATCCGGCGATTTGTGCAGACGGCCGGTGCGGCGATCGACGGTCGCGACGACGACACAGAATCCTTCTTGGCCGAGCGCCTTACGATCGCGCATCAAGACATCAGAAAGTTCCGAGACGACGTGGCCTTCCACGACGCGCAGTTCCGACGGCGCCTTCATGGCGTGCTTCGCTATCTTTAGCCCATCGAATATCTCGATGATCGTGCCGTTGTCCGGGATCATGATGTTTTCTTTCGGCATGCCGAGCTCGTGGGCGAGATGACCGTGCACGCGGAGCATGTAGTGATAGCCGTGGACCGGGACGAAGAACTTCGGACGGACCTGTTTGTGGATCCACACCGCTTCCTCGCGGTTGCCGTGGCCGGAGGCATGCACATCAGACGCATGATACGTGATGATGTGCGCGCCCTGGCGCGAAAGATTATCCTTCAGTTTCTGCACCGCGCGCTCGTTGCCCGGGATGACGGACGACGAGAGGACGACGGTATCCGTCGGCTGCAGGCGTATGTACTTGTGCGTCTTGTTGCCGATGCGGGCCAGCGATGCGAATTCATCGCCCTGCGCGCCGGTCGCCAGGATGACGAGTCGCTCCGGCGGATACTGCGTCATGTTCTCGACGGCGACGACGGTGTCGTCTTTGTACTTGATGAGTCCGAGCTCGCGCGCGATCTCGATATTAGTGCGCATGGAACGGCCGTCGATGACGATCTTCTTGCCGTATTCCTCGGCGAAGTGGACGACCCTGATGAGGCGCTCCAGATGCGAGGCGAACATGGCGATCACCAAGCGGCCGTTGCTCTCCTTGATGATCTTCTCAAGCGTCGCGTAGACGTTCTTCTCGGGGATAGAGAAGCCCGGCTGCCATACGTTGGTGGAGTCCATGAGGAGGGCGAGGACCGTACGGTCCTTGAAGATGCCGAACTCGCGGAACTCCTCATCGGATGGCGTCCCGTCGTCATGGTTGAGCTTGATGTCTCCGGTGAAGACGACATCTCCCCACGGCGTCTCGATGATGATACCCATCGAATCGGGGACGGTGTGCGTGACGCCGAAGAAGCGGACCGTATGGTCGCCGAGGCGGAGGACTTCATCTTTCTCGACTTCGCGGATGACGACCGGCGCACCGGCGAATTCCTCCTGACGCTTCTGGATCATCTTCCCGGTAAGCTTGCGAGTGTAGATCATCGGATTCCCGATGCGATCCATGATGTAGGGGATGCCGCCGATGTGGTCGAGGTGACCGTGCGAGATGAGGAGGCCGCGGATCCTGTCGCGATTCTCTTCGAGATAACTGGTATTCGGAAGGATGTAATCGATGCCCGGCGTCTCGTCTTCCTTGAACTGGAAACCGGCATCGAGGATGTAGATGTCGTTGCCGACTTCGATGACCGTCATGTTGCGGCCGATCTCCTCGACGCCTCCGAGAGGGACGATACGTACGGCGTTCTCCGGCACGTTCGGGATCTTCACGTGCGCTTTCTGGCGCTCGCGCGTAGGAGCCGCGTGCTCGACTTTGACGATCGAATTGCGTCGCGGACGATTCGGCCGGAATGAACGACCGGCGCCCCCGCGGCGCGGCGGGCGTGCACCTCCGCTCGGACGGCTTCCGTGCGGACGGTTCTGAGGAGGGCGGGACTGTCCCCCTCCTTGCGGTGAGGACTCGTTAGGTTGCATGAACATACATAGATAAAATTAATAACTAAAATTTAAAAACCAAGACGAATGTCCATATTGTTTTTTGTTTTTACTTTTTCATTTTGCGAATACTTCCCACACACGCTCCGTATCGCGGTACCATTTATAGACGTCCAGGAAACGCTCCGACGGCGTCGTCACCGTCCCGATATCGATGCCTTGCAGGCGCTTCGGAACCAAGTACACGACGTCGGGCGAATAGAGGAATACCGCTGGCGTATCTTCGGCGACGGCATCGAGGAACGTGCGGTACGATTCCTGTCGCTTTGCGGCATCCGTCTCCGTCCGTGCATCGCTGAGCGCCTTGTCCGCTGCCGCATTGGTATAAAGCGCGAGGTTCAATCCCGGATCGTTGCGCTGTGATGAATGCCAGAACGCATAGAGATCGAGCGAGCGCCCGACGACTTCGCCGAACAAGATGGCATCATACGCACGCGGTCGCAGGACGGTCTGATTGAATTCCTGCAATGCGTAGACTTCAACATCGGTTTTTATGCCTGCGGCGTTCCACGTGTCCGCGATGGCGCGCGCGGTCGCAACGAGCTCTTCCGTATCCGCGGTCGCGAGTTTCAGTGAGAGCGTCGTCTTGTCGCGTGTCCAGCTCTGGGACGCGTCGTCGAATTTCCAGCCGCCTCGCGCGAGGATATCGCGAGCGGCTTGCGCGTGATCGATCGGAGCCGTTTGTGCCGCGTCGGCGACAGGAGCGGTCGAACTCGCGGTTTCTTGCGGCATCAGTCCGGGAGGAATCGGTCCGTCGAGGGTCGTGCCGTACCCGCCCAGGATATCGTTGACGAGTTTCTCCTTCTCGATCGCCGCATCGAGCGCCTCACGCACGGATGCGTTCGCGAGCACCGTCGCATGGTTCTGGTTGAGGAAGACGCCGAAGACGCGGCTCAAAGGTACCCGAATGAGATTCGCATCGTTCTCGGCATTGCGCGGAAGCGTCTTCGGCGAGGACGAGACGAAACTGTCGATGTCGCCGTCTTCGAACGCCGCGTGCATCTCTTCATCATTGGGATAGATGCGATAGGTGATGCGGGTGATGTTCGCTTCACCGAGAGAGAACTTCCTGAAAGGGACGAGCTCGTATTCTGTCGGCGCGCCCGTCGGATCGAAGGCGACATCCTTGATGCGATACGCGCCGCTGCCGACAGGGCGGGTGTTCAAAGGAGCGAATTGGAATTCGGCGACCGGCACGCCCTCCCAGAGATGCTTCGGCAAAATGCCCATCGCGGCATTCTCGAGGAACGGCGCATATGGTGCCGGAAGCGTGAAAACGATGGTGCGACCATCCGGAGCCTCGGCGGAGACACCCTCCCAATCCGCGCGACGCGTGCTTTTCGCTTCGGGATTCTGCGCGAGCGCGACGGTGAAGAGCACGTCTTCGGCCGTGAGCGGATCGCCGTCCTGGAACGTGAGATCTTGTTTCAGATGGAAGGTGTATGTCGTGCCGTCGGGGGATATCTCAACGCTTTCTGCGAGGTCCGGGACGAACGTACCGTCCTTCTCTTCTCTCACGAGCCCCGAATAGATGAGCGTCGTCAGGTCCTGATCGGTCTGCGACGTCGCGAGAAGCGGATTAACGAAGCGAGGAGTGCCCACGGCGCCCTCGACGAACGAGCCGCCCGAGGCCGGCACTTGTACGGAGATGAGATTATTCGCTTGCGCGATAAGCACGAACGCGCTCAAAGCGAGCAGTATGGCTAGAAAATAGAGCAGCATGCGCTGCATGGGCGTGAAAGCGCGCATGAGGGAATGGAGGCCCTCGAAACGTGGCGCGCGTTTGTTTGGATCGAACGCGATATTCATGTATCGAAAAAAGAAAACAAAGGAGAGGAGATCCCCGAAGGCCGCGGATATGCCGCGTGCCAGACTAACTGATAAGGATATTCACGAGTGCGGACAGCGCGAACAGGATGCCGAGGACAATGGTAGCTTGGAAGAGTGTCTTCTCAAACCCCCTGCGCGTGTGGAAACCGGAGCTGAAGTTGTCAGCACCGAATGCCCCTCCGAGGCTTGCTCCCGTACGCTGCAGTAAGACCGCGGCGACGAGGAGGACCGAGAGGGCGATCTGCACGTAGGGCAGTACCGCCGAGATTTCCATATGAGCAGGGTATCAAAAAGGGGGAAAGTAGGCAAGAGGCGCCGGGCGGGGTGTCTGTCCACCCGAACACGGACTGATCGGCAACTTCATCGTCACATCTACTGCGGCATGTCACCACGTATTGATATTTGCTGCGCGAGGTTCTCTGGACAGACACCCCTTCCGGCACCTGTCTTGTAGTGAAAAAATGATAGCATGATTTCAAAAAGCGTCAACACGCAGCTATGCACCGCTCCCGATTGACGCTTTTCGCGGTGGGTATATAACAGTCCGATATCTGCGTAAGCGGATATAAGCTCATTAGGTTTGAGGAGGGCAGCGTGGATAAAAAAGCTGCAAGGCATGAAGGTTCGCACTCGCGGACGCGACGCAAACGGCGTATGAAGTATCGCGCACGGCAGAATAAGCGTACCAGTGAATTACGTATCCTCGGTGAAAAAGCGGCGCAGGATCGAAAAGAGCGCAGAAGTCGTGTTAAACGGACTATCTATGTCTCGGCAGGTCCTCGACCGCTCCATGTCCACCGTCCTCTACGCTCGCTTGCGAGCGGTAGAAGGAAATGGGTACACGGCCTCACTGCTGCGGCCGGAGTCGGCTGTATTGCTCTCGTGCTAAGTCTGGCGCATTTCGCCGACTGACAATCTTAGAAACGACGCCCCGAGGCAGGCGTCGTTTTTTCGTTGACAGCACCTTATATGTCGGTACATAATGCGCCCGCTTAATGGTCTAACTCAGAATACGCTATGGCGAAAAAGCACAAGAAAAACCAGAAGAAGACCAGCGGACGCAAAGCCGCTAAACCGATGAAGTCCGCTATAAAGAGCACGCTCGGCATTACTCCAGTCAATGACCGCGTGCTCGTGAAGCCCGAAGAGCTCGAAAAGGTCACGGCCTCGGGCATCATCATCCCGGATACCGCGAAGTCGGAGAAATCGACTATCGGTACGGTCGTCGCGGTGGGTCCCGGCCGTCACGAAGAGGGAAAATTGGTCCCTATGACTATCAAAGTCGGCGCGAAGGTCTATTTCAATCCGGGCTGGGAGAACGAACTCGAATGGAAGGGGGAGAAGTATTTCCTCGTCGCGGAGAGCGACATCAAGGCGATCCTCGATTAAATCCGAAATCCGAAGCACGAAATCCTAAACAAATTCCAATGTATGAAATTACAAATTACAAAAGAATCCGTAAATTCTGTTTCGAGTTTCGGATTTAGTATTTCGAATTTTTAAACAGTTATGGCAAAAATGATCCTCCAGAACGACGATGCGCGCAAAGCGCTCAAAAGCGGCATCGATAC
>Ga0209542_10015591_pt1 | contig 12720 bp, 13 predicted proteins | sample RifCSPhighO2_01_FD_184028 | JGI IMG/M metagenome (GOLD analysis project Ga0209542, IMG submission 184028) | Soil microbial communities from Rifle, Colorado - Rifle CSP2_plank highO2_0.1 (SPAdes) (version 2) | ecosystem: Environmental > Terrestrial > Deep subsurface > Rock core/Sediment ...
AGAAGCATCCAGAGCTTTCTATTACTTGCCGATGTGCTGGCACGGATATGTCCGGCGGGGCTATCGGGGAATCTATTATTTTAGATTTCACTCGGCACATGAATAAACTCCTGGGCGGACCCCTGCCCATGAAGACCAAGGCAGAATGGGAGATAAAGGTTCAGCCCGGGATGTTTTATCGAGATTTTGAAAAGATAACTTTAGCTAAAGGGCTGATTTTGCCATGCTACACAGCCTCGAAGAGCTTGAATGCCATGGGCGGAATGTTTGGCAACAATTCTGCCGGCGAGCGAACGCTAAAATATGGCAAGACAGAAGACTATATACTCGAAGCAAAAGTTGTTTTCGCTGACGGCAGCGAAAATATAGTAAAACCTATTTCTCTGCGTGATAACATTTTGCAAAATGACAAAATATATAAAAGTATTTTTGAACTTATAAAAAATAATGAAGAAGAAATCAAGCTTGCAAAACCTAAAGTACATAAAAATTCTGCAGGATACTATATTTGGAATGTGATAAGAAACCAAAATCTAAAAAATTCTGCCGGCTTTACCCTTCCCGGATTACCGGGTGGGTCCTACACCGCTCAGAATTTTTCAGATTCTGGTTTCTTCGACCTAAATAAATTGCTAGTCGGTTCGCAGGGGACTTTAGGTATTGTCACAGAAATTACTTTTAAAATTATACCGGATATTAAATATTCCAAGCTGGTGACTATTTTTATGAACGATCTTAGTCCACTTGGACGCTTGGTGGATGAAATACTGGAGATGAATCCGGAGACGCTGGAGGCCTATGATGACAAGACGATGAATCTGGCCGTGAAATTTTTTCCTGATTTTCTGAAAAGCCGGGGATTTTTTGGAATGTTTAAATTAGCTCTCAACTTCTTACCAGAATTTAAGATGATGGCTGAAAGTTTTTTTGGAGGTGGATTTCCTAAATTAATTTTATTAGTTCAATTTGCCGGCGATAATGAGGAAGAGGTGCATAATCAATGCGTAAAATTAGAAGAAAAAATTAAGCATTTCAGATTGAAGGCGCACATTACTAAAAATCAAGCCGAAGCGAATAAATATTGGGACATCAGAAGAGAGAGCTTCGCCCTTTTGCGTAAACATGTGAAGGGTATGCGCACCGCGCCTTTTATAGACGACATCATTGTACGTCCGGAATTTCTGCCAAAATTCTTGCCGGAGCTCAATGCTATTTTAGCTAAATATAATCTTATGTATACTCTGGCAGGCCATGCGGGGGATGGAAATTTTCACATCATACCCTTGATGGACTTCTCACGTTCTGACACGGCAAAAATTATTATGGAGCTCTCGGGAAAAGTGTATGATCTTGTGGTAAAATATCACGGCTCCATAACCGCCGAGCACAACGACGGCATCATCCGCACGCCGTATTTAAATAAAATGTACAGCGATAAAATGCTTCAAATTTTCGCCGAAATCAAAAATATCTTCGACCCGCAAAACATTTTCAATCCGGGCAAGAAAATTCCCACGTCCGATCAAGGTGGCACCAAAGAATATATCGCGGAGCATATCGCGGTGGAACACAACGTTAAACACGGAAGCTGAAAAAATTTTCGATTTGTGCTATTTCAAAATTTATAGTAATTTATGAATGAGAGTGCGTTTCAAGAAGGAGTGGTTCAATGACCAAGAGATCTGGCAAGACCAAGAGTGTTGGTTTTCAGGGTCTGGTTGCCAAATGTCTCGCGATGAAGCCAGGGACAAATTTGAAGTTTCTGTACACATCGCGGAGGAAGCCTGAAGCCGAGAGGCAAGAGCAGGGTAAACTCTTCGAGCGACTGAACAAGGCCGGTAAAGGCGAGTTCAGTGTGCACGGGACCTACGACGGTCTCGGCGTCCAAATCCATCGGCACAAGCCGGGAGTGACCGATCCTATGGCTTGGCCCTAGAGGAGGGGGTTGAACGAGGAAAGCAATAGAAGCTCGTTCAACCCATCGAAAGTCCGTTAAGACTTCTTTGAAGACCCTGGCGGCTTTTTCAATTTATGAGGCGGTTGCATTTTTAAAATTTTTCTATATACTATCATTTATGTTTGCGATCAAGGCTAAAAAGCGGGATTTGAATATGAAATTAGGCGCTTTACGAAAATCCGGAGAAATTCCGGCTGTTTTTTACGGAGCTGGCAAAGCGAGTACTTCTGTTTCTGTCGGTAATGTAGAATTCAAGAAAGTCTGGAGAGAGGCAGGGGAATCTTCTGCTGTTAAGGTGGCAATGTCTGACGGTGATATTGATGTCCTTATCCACGAAGTACAAGTAGACCCAGTGACCGATGAGCCGATACATGTGGACTTCCTGGCTATCGACATGAAGAAGAAAATCAAAGTTAAAGTCCCTCTTGTCTTCGAGGGCGTATCTAACGCAGTCAAGAATGGGATAGGAAACTTGGTAAAAGTTTTGCACGAGATCGAAATCGAGGCTCTGCCTGCGGACCTTCCGCACAGTCTGGCCGTGGACATCTCTTCTCTCGAAGGTTTAGAAAATCAAGTTTTTGTTTCTGATATTAAACTTCCAACCAGCGTCGTAGCTATTACTGCCGGAGGGGATGTAGTGGCCTCTATCGTCGCTCAAGTGGAAGAAAAAGAAGAAGTCGTCGTTCCTGTCGATCTATCTGCTATTGAAGTGGAAAAGAAAGGCAAGAAAGAAGAGGAAGGCGCTCCGGCTACCGAAAGCGCAGAAGCCGCGACTCCAGCGAAAGAAGAAAAAGTGGAAAAGAAGCCAGAAAAAAAATAAAGCTCTTTTTGGAATGTGCTATAATAAGGGTTATGACAAGAGCAAAAGTCATAACTTTTTTCGTTTTCATATCATTTCTTTTTGGTTTTGCAAACAAAGGGTTGTTTGCAGCTTTTGATTGTTTGACCCTGACTACTTCTTCTGCCCAAGCCGACAAGGATTATTGCCGAAGCGAACTTGCTCAAATTGAAGCGCAACTCACAGAGTTATTAAATAAGCAAAAGGAACAGCAGAAACAGACAGGTACTCTGAAGGGTGATGTGAATTATCTAACCAGCCAGATTAATGCTTTAAAAACTAAAATAAAAGCCCGGGCGCTTGTAATCGCTCAATTGAAAATCAATATTAAAGAAAAGGTAAATCAAATTGCATCGCTTTCAAATAAGATAGAACGCGAACATGAATCCCTGGCCCAGCTCTTGCGCAATACCAATGAATCCGACGAAGAAACTCTGGTGCATTTGATTCTTTCCGACGCCACTATTTCTGATTTTTACAGCGATTTGGAATCTTATACTTCTATCAAACAAGCAGTGAAAGACTCGATAGATATTATACAAGGCGTAAAAGTAGAAACTGAAGCTGTGAAAAAAGATCTGGAAGCAAAACAAGACGCAGAGACTGACGCGAAGGCCGAACTGGAAAGCGCCCAGAAGAAGGTATCCCAATCCGAAGCGGAAAAAAAACAGCTTCTTAATATTTCCAAAAACAAAGAAGCGGAGTATCAGAAATTAGCCGCGCAGAAAAAAGCCCAGGCAGATAAAATACGGAGCGCTCTTTTTTCTCTTGCCGGTATTTCCACAAAAATTGATTTCGGTACCGCGCTCAACTATGCCAACGAAGTGAAAGTTCAAACGGGAGTCGATCCAGCTTTTCTCCTTGCTATTTTGACTCAAGAATCCAACCTCGGGGCAAATGTGGGTCAATGCTATCTCACCAACCCGGATACCGGTGCGGGAGTCGGAAAAAACACAGGAACAGCGTTTAATAATGTAATGAAGCCGGCGCGTGATGTAGCGCCTTTCCTTGAAATTACCAATGCGCTTGGTTTTAACGCGTTTCAAACTGCTGTCTCATGTCCTATTGCGGGTGTGGCCGGATATGGTGGCGCGATGGGTCCGGCGCAATTTATACCATCGACTTGGAAACTTTTCGCTACTCGTTTACAAAGCATTTTGGGGCATTATGCTAATCCTTGGTCGCCCAGAGATGCTTTTATGGCTTCAGGAATGTATCTGTCTGACTTGGGAGCGACAGGCAATAGCGCGAGTTCTCAAAATAAAGCTGCCTGCAGATACTATGGTTCGGGCGGTTCTACGTGCAGTTACAGCAGAAGCGTGATGAAATTGAAAGAGGGCATACAGGCAAATATAGATTTGCTTTCGAGTTAAACTTGGCCCCGTACGAAGCTTTGCTTTCGTTCGGGGTTTGTGATATTATTTTCGGGTTATGAAAAAAGATATACACCCCAAATATGATTTGAAAACTAAAGCCACTTGCGCTTGCGGGGCGATTTTTTACGTGGGTTCGACGATCCCTTCCATCTCAGTGGAAATCTGTAGTCAGTGTCACCCCTTTTATACGGGCAACGAAAAAATCATGGACACCGCCGGGCGAGTGGAACGATTCAATAAACGCCGCGCTGCTACCACTAAAGTAAAAGCGAAAAAATAAATGGATTTGAGTGAATTAAAAAAGGACCACCGTACCGCTTTTTTGGCTGACATGCTGGAAACCCTTGCGCGTAAAGAAAATGAAGTCAGGGAAATGTTGGCTGGGGATGCAACCCTGCATGAATTAGCATCTGCCGAGCTTAAGTCTCTCCAAGAGGAAAAAGAAAATCTTGAAAAACAGATAGAAGAGATTCTCAAAAAAGACCAAGAGCAAGACAGGGAAGGGGATTTTCCCAATGAGATAGTCCTCGAAGTGCGCGCGGGGGCTGGGGGCGACGAAGCTTCGCTTTTCGCTTGGGAGCTCGCGCATATGTATGAGAAATTCGCGGAATCCGAAGGGTGGCAATGGTTTGTCAATTATGAATCAAAGAGTGATCTCTCTGGCTACAAGGAAGCGAGCTTTGAAATAAAAGGACGCGATGTTTATAAAAAAATGCGTTACGAGACGGGCGTGCATAGGGTGCAGAGAATTCCGGCGACAGAGAAAAATGGCCGAGTACATACTTCTACGGCATCCGTGGCGGTGCTTCCGATAAAAAAGAAAATAAATTTTCAAATCAATCCTGCGGATATTGAAATGGAATATTCGCGATCCGGTGGCAAGGGCGGACAGAACGTGAATAAGGTGGAGACTGCTGTGCGACTCATCCATAAGCCTACTGGCATAGACGTGCGTTCGACTAACCAAAGAAGCCAATTAGCCAACAGAGAGCAAGCGATGACAATTTTAGCTGCCAAACTCGAAGCCCTAGAAGAAGAAAAAGAAGCGAAAAAATATGCGGGCGAGCGTAAGAGCCAGATAGGAACAGGTGACCGTTCGGAGAAAATCCGCACTTATAATTTCGCCCAAGACCGCGTCACCGACCACCGCATTAAGAAATCTTGGCATAACCTGCCAAAAATCATGGAGGGCGGAATAGAGGAAATCATAAAAGATATTGAATCTGGTGCAGTGGGAAGTGAAGATGAAGAGTGAAAAACTTTTGTAATAGTTTTACGATCTCTGCGTCTCAGATAATAGTAGAGCACCATATTCGATTCTCCTATTGATGAGATAAGGATATGTGGTGAGTTTTCTAGAATACGTCCTCGCGGGCGTATTCTCGTCTATTTAATTACTTTTCATTTTGCTTTTTGTTTTACTTGTGATATGCTTTCACGGTAGGGTCTCATTTAGCGAAAAGAGTTTCTACGCCTGCCCGCCTCGGGTGGGTTTAATAGTAGTTTTTTGTCCCTTTTAGTAAAAAGGGAAGAAGTAAAAAGTATGGCTACAAAGCTATATGTAGGGGGACTCCCTTACAGCACGCAGGAAGACGCTCTGAAAGAGCTCTTCACACAGGCTGGATCTGTAGTATCAGCTGTGATTATCATGGACAAAATGTCCGGTCGGTCAAAAGGTTTCGGATTCGTGGAAATGTCAAACAACGATGAGGCCCAAAAAGCTATCTCTATGTTCAACGGCCAGGATTTCGAAGGACGCAAGCTGACAGTGAACGAAGCTCGTCCGATGGAAGCTAGGCCACCTAGAACTGGCGGCAATGGCGGATACGGAGGCGGCGGAGGCGGACGCAGAGAATACTAATTTACTTTAATTCTCACAAAACAAAAAACTACTCGAAAGAGTAGTTTTTTGTTTGCGGATATATACATATTTTGCTATAGTTTTCCCATTGCGCGTGTAGTTCAGTGGTAGAACGCTGTCCTGATAAGACAGAGGCCGTAAGTTCGATTCTTACCACGCGCACAAAATACGGATCTCGTTTGCTTGATTTTTTGGATTTGGTATAATGTGGGTATGAAAAAGGGAGTTAAAAAGACAACTGAGAAATATGTGACTGAAAGTACTTTTGAAAAGCATATGGCAAATATAGCTAAGTCTTTTGAACGAGTTAATGCATCCCTTGAAAGACATGAACAAGTTATGCAAGTCATGCTAAAAGAAATTACAGCAATACACGAAGACACTAAATCTTTCAGAGATAATATTTCTACTTTATATACTGATCATGTAGCTTATGATAGAAAAATTGAGAATTTAAATGTTCGCGTAGAAAAACTCGAATTAAAATCAAAATAACCCATTAAAAAAGGGGTGATTCTAATGTATTGGGATATTACCTTTGCTCCTTCCTCTGGCCCAGAATACCGGGTCAGTATCGTAAACCCGAAGGCCGTTCGCTTCCAAGCGATCGGCCTTCTTTTCGTTTTAGTTACTATAAAATCTAATTTGCATCCTCCATATTTTTACCCTATAATGTACCTAAAGTCGCGAGACTTTTATTTTTGTGATAAATGAAGAAAATAATTTAAATAAGCCAAGCTGGGCTGTAGGCGTGCAGCTTTTTAGTGAGATTTCCGGCTGGATTGTAGGGCCTATTGTAATTGCTCTCATTCTAGGGAAGTGGTTGGATGGGAAGTTTGGCACAGAGCCCTGGATATTTATCGCACTCGCGGCTTTTGGGTTTTTAATCACAATTTACGGTATTGTGAAAATAGTAAAAAATTATCAACGTAAAATTAAAAATGGCAATTAACGCAGAACAAGAAAATATAAGTACAGAAGTCGGACTTCCATACGAAGAAAGCGCAAGTTCGGAGCAACATTCAGAGCAACCCACTCAGCACATTACGCTTTTTGCCGAGCCGATTGCTCATTTTGGCAGTTTTACTCTTACTAACGCCCTTTTGACGAGCTGGGTGGCTGTGGCTGTGATTATAATTTTAGCAGTTGCTCTGCGATCTAAACTTCGCGAAATTCCATCTGGGATACAAAATCTTTTTGAAATAATAGTTGAGGGTGCGCTCGGAATGTGCGACCAGGTGACAGGTAATAGAGCGCTTTCAATGCGGATTTTTCCGGTTGCCATTTCCGTTTTCTTTTTTATTTTGGTAAACAACTGGCTGGGCCTTCTTCCGCTTGGCGGATTTGGAATAGTGGAGCAGGGCGAACATGGGCTTTCTTTTGTGCCATTTTTGCGCGGGGGAACGGCAGACATCAATACTACTCTAGCCCTCGCTTTTATGGCTGTCCTCGGCGCAAACATCTTCGGTATTTTTTCGATTGGACTATGGAAAACTTTTAATAAATATGTTAATCTGAAAGTGCTCGGGAGTATTTTCACCAAGATTCGTCACGAGCCCACGGTCATCATCGTCGCGCCGATTACGTTCTTTGTTGGTCTTATTGAAATTGTTGGGGAATTCGCCAAGATCGCTTCGCTGTCGTTCCGTCTTTTCGGGAATGTTTTCGCTGGAGAAGTGCTTTTGGTTTCGATGGCGGCTCTGGTGGCCTATATCGTACCGATACCGTTCATGTTTTTAGAGATACTCGTCGGAGTTATCCAAGCACTCATCTTTTCGATGCTGACAGTGGTATATTTCACCATCGGAGCTTCGGATCATGATCACGAGGAAGAACATGAGCAAAAAATAGCAACGGTTTAGATTATTATTAAAAGTCGAAACTCCGCCCAAGGCGGATAAAATTATTAGAATAAATAAAAAATAACATGACAGAATTTTTTTCAAAAGCGGTCGTGATGGCAGTGGGGGCTGTGGGTCCGGCTATCGCCATCGGCATGATCGGTTCGAAGGCCATGGAGTCTATAGGACGCAATCCTGAAGCAGCCGGCAAGATATTGGTGCCGATGCTTCTTTCCTGCGCATTCGCAGAGGCTATCGCCATCTACGCGCTCGTTATCGCGTTTTCTATCTAGAAAACAAAATAGTTCTTAAAAAATCAAATAGCTTCTCCCAAAAGGCAATCTATCTGGCGAAGCTTCGCCAGCGAACTTCTCGTCGCTCAAGGAAATAATAAGCAGACTACTGCTTTTATTTCCTAAGCTCCTGCGAAAGGCCTTTTGAAAGAACTATTTAATTTTTTCAAAGCATGGAGTCCATTATCAACACATTTCACATAGACTGGAAGATCATCATCGCGCAGGCGATCAATTTCGGCGTGGTCTTTGCGGTGCTGTATGTCTTTGCGCTAAAACCTCTGGGCAAGCTGATGAAAGAACGCGGGGAGAAAATAGCCAAAGGTGTAGATGACGCGAAAGTAAATGCCGAAATGCTGGAGAGAACTCGCGCGGACTCTGAAAAAATGTTGCAGCAAGCTAAAGCCGAAGCTGATGCTTTCTTCCAGAAAGAAAAAAAAGAGGCGCAGGCCGAAAGAGCGAATATGATAGAAAATGCTAAAGTTGAAGCTGGAGCTATCGTTGAGAGTGGTAAAAAAGCTCTGGAAGCGCAAAAAATAAAAACAGTGGAAGAGGCAAAAAAAGAGATAGTATCGATAGCGATGCTCGCGGCAGAGAAATTAGTAAAGGATAAAGCAGGATTAAAAGATTTGTAAGCATGGCAACAATATCAAACAATGACATAGCTCGGGCTATATACTTAGCTTCTAAAGACAAAAGCTCGGGAGAAATGCATCAAGTTCATAAAAATATCATAAGTTTTTTGGCAAGAAAAAGGCTAATGTCTAAATCATCTCTCATACTTGCGAGCTTGGAAAAAATAATTAATTCTGAAGGAGGAAAAGTGTCGGCTACTGTAGCGAGCGCAAAGAGACTCCACGACGAAGAAGAGAAAACTCTTGTGCATTTTTTGAAAAAACGTTATTCTGCAAAAGAAGTCGCTTTAACAAAGATATTGGATGAAAAGTTGCTGGGCGGGTTTCGAGTCGAAGCAAACAATGAAGTTATAGATTTAACGATAAAAAATAAAATTAGACAATTACAAGAATATTTAACAAGACCAGCTAACTAGAACCATGACTACCAATCACCTTGTCGAAAATTTAAAAAAGGAAATAGAGAATTTTAAAGCTCAAATCAAAGTTGAAAAGGTGGGCAGAGTGATTGAGGTTTTTGATGGTATTGCCAAAGTCTCCGGTCTCTCGGATATCAAATCTTCAGAAATGGTCACTTTCGGCAGTGGCGAGGCGGGTGTGGCGCTGAACTTAGAAGAAGACGCGGTGGGTGTGATTATTCTAGGTGACTTTTCCAAAATCAAGGAAGGTGATGAAGTAAAGGCTACGGGCAGAATATTAGAAATTCCAGTTTCCGACAACACTCTCGGGCGAGTGGTAAATGCTCTGGGTTCTCCAATCGATGGCAAGGGACCGATGAGGGCTGAGAAAGCTTATCCGATAGAAAAAGTTGCTCCCGGAGTTATTACTCGTCTCTCTGTAGATCAGCCAGTCGCTACAGGCATCAAGGTCATCGATGCCATTATTCCGATCGGCCGAGGCCAGAGAGAGCTTCTCATCGGTGACAGGCAGACAGGAAAAACTGCGATAGCTATCGACACTATTTTAAATCAAAAGGGACAAAACATGATCTGTGTGTATGTTTCTATCGGACAGAAAGATTCAAAGCTCCGCAAAATAGAAGCTCGACTCGAGGAAGGCGGGGCGATGAATTACACGGTCATCGTTTCTGCCGGCGCTTCCGAAGCTGCATCTCTTTCATATATTGCTCCATACACAGGAGTGTCTATTGCCGAATATTTTATGGATCAGGGCAAAGACGTGCTCATTATTTATGATGACCTTTCTAAACACGCTGTCGCTTATCGAGAAATTTCACTTCTGCTTCGCCGTCCGCCGGGGCGCGAAGCCTATCCGGGAGACGTTTTCTATTTACACTCTCGTCTCCTTGAGCGTGCTTGTAGGCGAAATGAAAAATATGGGGGAGGTTCCATCACAGCGCTGCCGATTATTGAGACACAAGCCGGTGATATTTCTGCTTATATTCCAACGAACGTTATTTCCATTACTGACGGGCAAATATTTCTTGAGACGGATCTTTTCTACAAAGGTATTCGTCCGGCTGTGAACGTCGGCTCTTCCGTGTCTCGTGTGGGTTCCAATGCGCAAATTAAAGCAATGAAAAAAGTGGCAGGCACACTCAAGCTTGACCTCGCGCAGTTCCGCGAGCTCGAAGCCTTCGCCCAGTTCGGCTCGGACCTCGATGATGCCACCAAGCGCCAGCTAGAACGCGGTAAGAGGTCAGTGGAAGTGCTCAAACAGCTTCAGTACGCGCCAGTAAAGACCGAATACCAAGTGGTCACCTTCTATGCTTTAGTCAAAGGTTTTATGGATGATGTGCCCATAGAGAAAATTAAAGAATTTGAAAAGAAACTTATCGAATACACCGAACGAAACGCGAAAACTTTTTATAAAGAAATCGCTGAGAAAAAAATGTGGACCGATAAAGGTGAAGCGGAATTAGTAAAAGCAATAACAGATTTTAAAAATGGCCGGCACTAAAGAAATAAAAAGAAGAATAAAGAGCGTCAAAAGTACCAAAAAGATCACCAAGGCGATGGAGCTGGTGGCTGCTTCGAAGATGAAGCGCGCTGTGGCTAGTACTTTGGCCTCTCGCCTATATGCCGAGTATTCTTGGGATATTTTGACTTCAATCGCAGAGAATCTTGAAGAAAACAAGCATCCACTTTTTGTACAAAAAGAAGTCAAAAACATTTTACTTGTTTTGATTACTTCTAACCGCGGACTTTGTGGAGCATATAATGCGCAGGTTATTAAAAAAGTTCTGGGTACAGTGAGAGCTTTAAACTCTCACGGGGAGAGAAGCGATGTACCATCTAAGCTCTCACTGGTAACGATAGGCAAAAAGGGAGACGTGGCAATGCGACGTGTTGGACAGGACATAGTAGCAAGTTTTTTCGAACTTCCGGACAATATATCTATTTCTGACATTAATCCTATTTCTAAATTTTTTATAGATGAATATGCTTTAGGTAATTATGACAAGGTTCTAGTGGCTTATACTGATTTCATTTCCGCGCTGACTCAGAGACCGAATATCAAGCAAATCTTGCCTGTTTCAAAAATTGAATTGAAAGAATTCATTGGGAATCTTGCCGAGGTCGGACCTAGGCAAGGCCTAAGTCCGACTTCGGCAACTAAGACTGATTACCTTTTTGAAGGCGACCAAGATAAATTAATAGGTTCGCTTGCAGAAAAACTGACTCGAATGCAGATATACCAAATGATTCTCGAATCAAATGCCAGCGAACAATCTTCCAGAATGATCGCCATGAAAAACGCCAGTGAAGCCTCGGGGGAAATGATAGATGACCTGACATTGGTATTCAACAAAGCGCGACAGTCGAATATTACCAGAGAAATATCGGAAATCAGTGCCGGGATGGCGTCAGTCAATTAAAAATTACGAATTATTAATTAAATTATTATGAAAACAGGAACAATCAAAAAAGTTATCGGTCCGGTGGTGGATGTAGACTTCGGAGAGAATCTGCCGGACATTTATACTGCACTAGAGGTCACAAACAACGGCAAGAAGCTAATTCTTGAAACCGAACAGCATCTGGGTGCCGGAGTGGTACGATCAGTTGCCATGGATACCACCGATGGCCTCTCGCGAGGCATGGAAGTTACTAATACCGGAGTGCCTATTTCTGTACCTGTGGGTGAAGTTACACTTGGAAGAATTTTCAATGTCTTAGGTGAAGCTATTGACGACGGTGAAGTTATGCAAAGTGGTAAAAAATTGCCCATTCACCGCCAAGCTCCGGAATACGTCACTCAAGCAACCAAAGTTGAAATCCTAGAAACAGGTATCAAAGTTATAGATCTAATTTGCCCTGTACTCAAAGGAGGCAAGGTGGGGCTTTTCGGAGGCGCAGGGGTGGGCAAGACTGTTGTCATCCAAGAACTCATCCATAATATCGCATCGAATCACGGAGGATATTCGGTATTTGCCGGAGTGGGTGAGCGTACTCGAGAAGGAAATGACTTGTATCATGAAATGAAAGAATCCGGAGTATTACCAAAAGTGGCTATGGTCTTCGGGCAAATGAACGAGCCTCCGGGCGCACGTCTTCGTGTGGCTCTCTCGGGACTTACCATGGCTGAGCATTTTCGTGATGCCGAAGGTAAGGACGTGCTTCTTTTCATTGACAACATTTTCCGTTTTACTCAGGCAGGCTCCGAAGTGTCCGCCCTGCTTGGGCGTATTCCTTCGGCGGTGGGTTATCAGCCGACTTTGGGTACAGAAATGGGAATTTTACAGGAACGTATTACTTCTACAGATAAAGGCTCTGTCACCTCCGTACAAGCTGTCTACGTGCCTGCTGATGACCTTACTGATCCTGCGCCTGCCACTACTTTTTCTCACCTGGACTCTACTGTAGTGCTCAACCGTTCGCTTGCTGAAATCGGAATTTATCCGGCCGTTGACCCGCTTGATTCGTCGAGCACTATTCTTGACCCAAACATCGTGGGA
>Ga0209542_10015593_pt1 | contig 12718 bp, 20 predicted proteins | sample RifCSPhighO2_01_FD_184028 | JGI IMG/M metagenome (GOLD analysis project Ga0209542, IMG submission 184028) | Soil microbial communities from Rifle, Colorado - Rifle CSP2_plank highO2_0.1 (SPAdes) (version 2) | ecosystem: Environmental > Terrestrial > Deep subsurface > Rock core/Sediment ...
AGAACCTGCACCGGCTCCTGCTCCTACTGAGCCAGCCCCTGCACCTGCACCGGCACCCACCGAACCTGCCCCAGCCTCAACAACTTCTCCATGAGTACAAGGGTATCTTCTGCCCGAACAAAAACTTTTGTATTTTTAGTATGCGCAATTACGCTCTCTGGAATTCTTCTTTATGGTTTTCAAAAAAGACATACCATTTTCTATGACGGAGCACTATTTACTCCGGAATTTGTCGTCATTCATCTGGGCGACCCGGTAACTATTAAAAATAGTTCCCAACAACCAATGGAAATTGCCGCAGGTAAGCATGAGAACCATAAAACTCTAAATGGATTTCAGGAGAAAATTATCAACTCCAAAGAAGAGTACACCTTCACTCCCCAAGAAAGTGGAGTTTTTGATCTGCATGACCACTTTAATCCTAAAAAACTCGGGTATATTATCATCGATAAATAACCGGCGAGCCGTAAATTTGATATACTTCAGACATGAAAGTTACTTTATTTATGGCCATTTCCTTAAATGGCATTGTTGCTAGAGAAAACAATGAAGAAGATTTTCTATCTCACGACAATTGGAAAACATTTGTTGAATTAGCTCATAAAACTGGCTGTATTATTTGGGGAAGAAAAACCCATGAGGTAGTTAGAACTTGGGGCGAGGAATATTTGAAAGATATAGTAGGCGCAACAAAGGTGGTTGTTTCCGCCAATAACAATTTTGAATTAGAAGATGGGTATATTAGAGCCGCTTCTCCAAAAGACGCAGTAAAAAAGCTGGAAAATCTAGGGTTTAAGGAAGCCCTTCTCGCTGGGGGTTCAGGGTTAAACACCTCTTTCGCAAAAGAACGGCTCATTGCTGAAATTATTTTAAACATTGAACCTGTGTTAATTGGTCGCGGTGTCCCCTTATTTTCTCCCCAAGAGTTTGATTTGAAGTTAACACTAATTGAAACCGAGAAAATTACAGCCGATATTTTTCAAGTTCACTACAAAGTCCTATAGTTGCAATTCTGCCTCCTGGGGGTTAAAATACAATATGTCCTCAAGAAGCCCGGAGTTTACATCACCTGAACAGAACGAGCCAGTAGATTCTTATTGGACTACCTCTCGCGTTGCGTCCCAATTCGGCCTTAGACCCTTCGAAGTAAGAACTTGGTCAAAACAAATGCGTCTTTTGGAAGCAAGGACAAATGGAGGGTTATCCGTCTTTCCGGCTTCTCAATTTGTACAAAGAGCTGGTGTGTGGTCTGTGTTGCCGGGTCTGCACGAGGTCCTAAAGCCTTTTAAGGGGGTTGTCGGCCCAGACGAAGGCAATTCCCTAGCTTCTTGGCTTAACACTCCAGAGGAAAGACTTGGCGGAATAAGTATCATTGATCATTTAAAACAAGATAGGGACACAAAAAAGGCTGTTGATTTAGCTCAAGAGACTGCTAATTGTTGGTCTAAATAACCAAGCAACAAAACCTAGTCAAAATCCTTCAAAAAGCGCTCTTGACAAGGGGTATACCTGAGTATATACTGGGTATGACCATGAATTACGCCATAATTACTACGAAAGTTGATCCTAAAATTAAAAAGAGTGCTCAGAAGCTAGCCGCAGAGCTTGGCGTACCCCTTAGCGCCGTTATAAAAACTTCTTTAAAAGAATTTATTAATAGAAAAGCTGTAACTTTTAGTGCAAGAGAAGATGAGATACCAAACGCCCGTACAATTAAAGTTCTTAAGAGAGCTGAAGAAGACTACAAAAAAGGTAAAGCTTCCCCTGTTTTTAGGACAGGCAAGGAAGCTGTAAAGTGGCTCGAAGAACAAGGGATATGAGAGTCCAGCTTGCCCCAGAACTTATCAAAAAACTTAAAAAGCAAGACGTCCGCCTCCGCAAAAGCTTTAGGCTTGCCATAGATCTTTTCTCTACAAATCCAAACGCTCCCAAGCTGGATAACCACGAACTCCAACAAGAATGGGCAGGTTTCAAAAGTATTGATATCACAAATGAATGGCGTGCATTGTATACAGAAAAGAAAGAAGGAGATGAAATTGCTGCTTATTTTGAAGAAATTGGAACCCATGAAGAATTGTATGGGAGAGATAAGTAAATAAGCTAGCCAAAATCCCCAAAAATACTGTATTGACAAAGTATGTACAGATAGTATAATATATTTGTGAAGTACAAGTTCGATTATTCCGAAGAGAAGAATCAGATTTTAAAACAAACAAGAGGTATCGGTTTTGACGATATTATCCAAGCGATTGAATCTGGAAAATTAATCGATGATAGAAAAAATCCGAACCAAAAGAAGTATCCAGGACAGAGGTTATTTATTGTAAAAATAGACACTTACGTTTATATTGTGCCTTACATTATCGATAAAGAAAGGCTATTGTTTTTCTTAAAGACGCTTTATCCAAGCAGGAAACTTAATAAAGAATATGCCAAAAAGTAAAAAAATTGACCCATTCAAAAATTTAGTCCTGGACGAATACGAACAGGAAATAGAAGATTTTCTGGAAAAGGGAGAATTTGTTAGTGATCCAAATTTTGAGGAAAATAAAAAGATGTTTGAAGATGCGGCTCGCCGCCATATTGAGCTTCAGGAAAGTAAAAGTATCACTTTAAGAGTCAAGAAGAAAGACTTAATAAAACTTAAAGCAAGAGCAGCCAGAAACAATATCCCCTACCAAACTCTTATTAATCTTCTTATCAATAGCTACGCCGAAGGCAAAACAAAGCTCAGTTTGTAAGTCTTTGTCCTTAAAAGCCGCCTACTCGAACTGATCTCAATCATTCCTGGAACAAACGCTCCCAGAAACCTGAGGCTTCCATATAAGGAGCGTCAACTGGTATCCCTGTTGCAGATTGAACCACGTGGCGTAAGTGCCGCGTATTCTTCTTTATCGATTCGTAATCAGAGCGTGCAGTTAATCCACTACTCAGAGACACAGTAAATCTAGGAGACCCCTTATCCAACCTCAGTTGGACATTTATAAGTGTCTCTTTCAACGGTGACTGATCATCAATAAGGCCGTTAGGATAGTAGCGACAACGCCAATAACAAGATTCTCTGTCTAGACAGGTTTCCGCTTCGCCCCTAAATCTCACCGAGTTGCAATATTCCCGAAGTACATCAAGCAATGGTTCACGGAAACGGTCATATAACGGCTTGAGTATATCTCTTTGCTGCTCGGCCAGTTCCTGCTGGCGTTGCCCCCCCTCCCTATCATGCACTTCCTTCCGACGTTGATAATCATCGAACCCATACTTACTTCGTTCACTCATTCTTAAGTTTGAAGTATAGCTTATGTTTTTTAAATATCAAGTTTAATCCCAAAACAAGCTTTACACGACTTCATGCTCGAACACTACTCCACCTTAGTCAATCGCTAGCCAAAACCCCCCGAAAGGCGAAGATTTTAAAGACTTGGTAATGCTTTTGTCTTATTTTTCTCAACGAGAACAAATATTGTTTGCATTTGATTTAATCCTAGTTTTAAACAATTTCTCCAAGAAGTGCTTCCTTGTTCAACAGAAGAATATATTCAGTCAATTCCTAACCCTCTTGCCTTATTAATCCTATACTTTAATAAATCCGTTTGGTATCCTCTACCTCGAAACTCTTCCAAAGTCCCTGCGTCGTGCAAATAGGCAAAGTTTTTCTCTTTCGAATAAAACATTCCTCCTCCTGCGGCCGGTTTTTGATTATCGTAAATAAGAAAAAATTCAGAATTTAATCCCGGGAAGTCGTTTTTCAGCTCTCCTGTTAAAGTTTTTCTGCAGATTTCTAAATATTTCTCGTTTCCTGGAAAGTCGAAAAAAACTTTTCTTAAAACCTCATCGTAGTCGTCAAAGGTTTGAGTAGACACCTCTTCGATTTTTGCTTTAACAGGACTATCTACATAGCTTGAAGCGTCATACCCCACCCACGAGTCTCGTGCGTCAAGAAGAAAATTGTGTCTGACTAAAAATTCAACAAAGCCGGATTGCTGCTGATTTTCTGTTAAAAACACTGAGGGGTTACTTTGGTTTCTTCCCAACAATTGTTTTATCTCCTCTAAATCTAGCTCATCGGGGGACGAAACAAGAGGAAACGCAAAGTTATTATACTGTCCCGATACGTCACTTAAAACAACCTCTGCGGTTTTTCCTTTTATTACTTCTCTAGCTAGAATTCCTTTACTCCATTGGTCGTGTAGATCCCAAATTTCCTCAAAGTAATTTCTGGCCATACCCAGATTATACCAAAAAGTAAGTTTTCGGGTATCCGAATTGGAAAATATTTAATAAAAAATGAAATAGCACCATTGACAACATGTTGTACAACATGTTACTATATTTGTATGTTAAAAACTTATCTTTATATTCCGGAAGAATTAGATCGTCAGATAAAAAATACAGCTAAGGCTCAGAACAAGAGCAAAGCTGAAATCCTCAGACTAGCCTTGGAAAAAGGAATCGAGACCTTAGGGCAAAAAGGATCTGCAACTTCTTTGCTCATGCTTGCTGAAATAGGTAAAAAGGGTAATTTTAAAGGCCCAAAAGACAGTTCTCAAAGAATTGACGAGCTTCTCTGGGGTAAAGATTGGAGTAAATGATGAGTAAACAATTGGTAGTGGTAATAGACTCGGATGCAATTATTGCACAAACCAACCCCGACGATGCACTTCACCGCAAAACCCTAGAGGTCTCACTCAAATTAATTTCTTTGAACGCACGAATCCTATATCCTGCATCAACCCTTGCCGAAGCGTCGGCTCATATTCAAAGAGTTTTGAAAGATTCTATAAGCGCCTACAACGTAGCCCAAACAGTACGTAGCCCAGCTTTTGAAATCGTGGAAATTAACCAAGACACGCTCTCGCTTGCATTAACTTACTTTAGTCCAACCTCCAGCAAGAAAAATACCTTATTTGACTGCATTGTTGCCGCTGTTGCAGAAGAAAAGCAGGCAGATGCAATTTTTAGCTTTGATAATTTCTACAAAAAGCAGGGCTTCAAGTTAGCTTCTGAGTTGTAACAACTAACCATTGACAATCAAAGAAATTAATATATATTGAAGGTGTATTATGGCAAGCAGAGCTGAAAGAGAACACCGGGAAGCAGCTTTTAGAGAATATGCAATAGAAAAGTACGGGAAAGACTTGGGAACAGCTTTTTGTGATTATTTACAAGGGGACCCAAGAACTGAAGAAGAACTAATTGAAAAAGAAACTGCACTGGCTCGTGCCATTGCAGACAAGCTCGATAGTCAAGATAGCACAGAGAAAGCTTTAGGGGTAGTTGTAATACTTGAATGCACCAGGAGGCTAATCGCCCCAGTTGCGAGACGAGCCATGGACGCTAATCGGCGTACTATGCCAATAGGTCATTAAATCGTAATTCTTCAAAAATTCGCTTTCTTTGCCTTTTTGTGATACACTGCCTTTACAGATTTGAGTTAATAAATCTGTTTAAATTGGATTTGATCCTAAAAAGTAGGTAAAGATACCTCAAATTTTTTCAAACTTCCGTATCTTTCTTCAAAAATTTAGAATTCTCTTTTTAATTTAGACAGTTATATTCATTTAATGAATTCATTATATTTATTTAAAAATGCGTAGAAACTTTTCTCACAGACGCAGTAACAGATGGTTTGGATCCCGAGCTCGCTCCCGGCCATCCTCCACTGCCTCCCGCTATGTAAAGAAAGCAGAAAGCCAGGCTCCGGAAGACGCATATGCGGCAGTCAACCAATTTAGCGATTTTGCAATTGCTGAGCAAATAAAAAAGAATATCACAAAACGAGGCTACACAACCCCTACTCCCATTCAAGACCAAATCATTCCGCACATATTAGAAGGTCGGGATGTTGTGGGTATTGCCAACACCGGAACCGGCAAAACAGCCGCTTTTTTAATTCCTCTCTTGCATAAAATTCTAACCGACCGCACGCAAAAAGCCCTTATTGTCGTCCCAACCCGGGAGCTTGCTATGCAAATCGAAGACGAGATGCGCGCTTTTTCCGAATTTTTAAATATCGGTTGTGTCCTTTGTATCGGCGGAGCAAGCATAAACCGTCAAATTTCAGCTCTCAGAAGTCAAACTAATATCGTTATTGGTACTCCCGGCAGGCTCATCGATTTGACGCGCAGACGTTTATTAAACCTTAACTTGTTTCAGAATATCATTTTAGACGAGGTCGACCGTATGGTTGATATCGGTTTTATAAAAGACGTTAAGTACCTTATTTCTCTCTTGCCGGACAATAGACAATCTTTGTTTTTCTCTGCCACGGTATCTGGCGAAATCCAGGGTATAATCAACTCGTTTTCAAGAGAACCTGTAATTATCTCCGTAAAAACAGCTGAGACTGCACAAAATGTTGAGCAGGACGTAATATATGTGACCAGTAAAGAAGAAAAATTGACCAAATTAAACAACATGTTGCACCAAGAAGAATTTAAGAAAGTTATAATTTTCGGCAGAACCAAATGGACGGTTGAACGACTGGCGCGGACTCTGCAGGATTTTGGCTTTCAGGTGGAGTCAATTCACGGCAATAAAACCCAGAACCAGCGCCTGCGCGCACTCTCTATGTTTAAACAAGACCGTTTACAGGTGTTGGTAGCCACCGACATCGCCGCCCGCGGCTTAGACATAGACAATATTACCCATGTTATTAATTTCGATGAACCCACAAACTATACTGATTACGTTCACAGAATCGGCAGGACAGGGCGAGCCAATAAAACCGGAAAAGCTTTAACTTTTGTATCGTAAGCTCAGTAATGATAAAAGCAGTAATTTTTGATTTAGACGATACGCTTTGTAATGCGTCTGAAGTGATGGAGAAAACTCTGCGAACCATCTTTGAAGAAAATTTAAGCCATTATCCGGATAAAACCGTCGAAGAAATGGTTGCTCTTAACAAACAGGCATTCAAAGAGATCTTTTTAGACCCTTCGATTTCCGTTCCTTCAGCCTCGATTTTGATTTGGTTTAGGATTTTTGAACTCATGGGTAAAAAACCTCCTATAAAAGCAATTATGCGTATTGTTGAGGGTTATTGGGAAGAAAACACCAAACAATTAAAGACTACTCCTGGAACTTTTGAATTATTAGACTATTTAAAGGAAAATAAAATAAAAATCGGCGTTTTGACTAATGGCGCCTTTATAGGACAGGCAAAAAAACTCGCAATATTAGGCTTGGATGAAAAAATAGATTGTTTTGTTGCCTCGGATATGTGTCTATGTGACAAACCAGACCCAAAAGCCTTTCTCTATATTTTAAGTAAAATGGATGCCCTGCCCCACGAAGCAATTATGGTTGGCGACCGTATAGACAACGACATTAATGGCGCAAAACGCCTCGGGATGAAAGGAATTTTGGTCGGAAACAAAGGTATTTCCGGCAATAATAGCGCAGATTTAGTTGTTCAAAATTTAAGAGATTGTATCCCTTTTGTCGAATCACTTAACAAGAAAATTGAGAATTCCACCCTCTTGCAAGATTTCCAATATTAGGCATGTCCACCCAGCGCCCTGCGCACTTCTTCCGGGGTTGCCGGCCTTCTGCCGAACACGTCTCTTTCTGGTTCCTGACCGTAAAAAGATCGCAGTTTCCGAACAAGCGCTTTTCCTTCCGGAGAAATATAATTTGCCGCCTTTTGCTCTGCTCGTCTTCTTATCTTGCGTTCTCTTTCTCCCATTTTTCCAAACCCATAATGAGACACTCTCTAATGATTGTCAACCTTGAAACCAACCCACAAACTCTAAAAATGTGGTATAATGGGAGATAGAATAACTCCTCCTGCCTCACATGAGTTTTATTTTGGCAGTAATAACATGACTAATACTTGCACCCGCTGCGGTAGTACACGAGTTCTTGCCAAAACCTGGGAAGAAGTCGTCGAGCTTTACTCCCGAAAAACCACCATTACCCACTCCCAGTTCGTTTGCCCTGACCCAAAATGCCAAAAACAGGTAGAAGATCAACTTACTCAAATAAGGGAAAAGAGAGAATACGCTGAACACCAAAAAGAGATTGCCAAGGCTGAGAAGTTAAAAGAAAACGCTAAAGCTGCTGCTGCCCGCCTCCTGTAACCCCAAATCTGATATAATCGGTTCTAAAGCTCTCGTATGGCCTAGTGGCGAAGTGGTTAACGCGCTCGTCTGCAAAACGAGTATTCACCGGTTCAACTCCGGTCTAGGCCTCCAGAAAATCTTCTTACAAGCACGAATTATAGCGCCAAAACTTGACTTTTTGGTGTTCTATGGGGTATACTTCTGAAGTTCTCAAGCAATTGTTGTTTGAGAATTTTTTTGTTTTTATAGCCTCAACCTGAGGCTGTTCAGGGTTATCCAGCTTCAAATAAAGCTGGATTCCGAACCCAAAAAGTTCGGAGTGCGCCGTCCCTTTTAGAAAGCGATTTCTAAACGGGGCAGACCATGATAAAACTTACCCGCAATTTGCGCCAAGTGCGACGCGCTCTCAAAAAGCGTATGAGGTTTTTGGTGCGTAAATATCCTCTTTTTTCTGACCTCTCCCAGCTTGGGAGTATTCGCTCTGGCAACAAGCTCTCAAGAATTGCCCGCCACCTTCTTGAACATGCCAATATCAAGGCTATTCTGGGTGGAAACATCACGCTTATGATTGTTACTACTGGCCTTCTTGTGCCCGGAAGTGTAGCCCACGAAGAGCCTGTAGAAACCTTAGTTTTGCCCGGCTTCCCAACCCAAATAGCCACAGAGGTTAAAATCCGCTATCCCGTGGAGAAAGTTAAATTAAACCAGGGGTTTAGTTATTTCCATTGGGGAGTTGACCTTGACGGAGAAATTGGCGATCCTGTTTATCCTATTGAAAAGGGCAAAGTTGAATCGCGCGAATTCTCCCGTTTTGGGTATGGAAATTCTATTATTATTAAACACGAAGATGGTTTGAAATCCCGCTATGCCCATTTAAGCCGTATAGACGTGCGCGATGGAGACGAAGTCGATCCTGCTACTGCAATTGGAAAGCTCGGTAATACCGGCCGCTCAACAGGAGCCCATCTTCACTTAGAGATCTACGATAATGGTAAGCCTATTAATCCTGCTGTTTTGCTTGGAAAACCTGTAAGGTAAGAAGCTTACGCTTGCGAGGTCTAATAATCCATTCCCGCCCGGAGCAGAAAGTACTTTATTTTATTCTTGACATTCGGATTTAATTCGGCATATTCTGGTATATGCCTGCCTCACCCATCTTCGATATTAACAAGAAGACCCTGAAAAAGTATTACCTCAAAGATAAAATGTCAATGGTGGATATTGCGAGATTGTTCGGATGTAGCCATTCGACAATTGTTAATAGGGTTAAAGCTTATGGAATTAAATCAAGAGGACATCTCGGCCTAAGAAGACCTTTAAAAATTACCAAAGAGGGCTTAGAAAAACAATATAACAGAGGTTTGTCTTTAAAGAAAATATCCAGGATGTTTCAATGTAGTGAGGGAGGAATCGAACGTAGATTCAAAAAATACGGTTTAGTATCAAGAGATGTTACCCACAGGGCTTGTAAATATCTAAAACACAATTTTTCAGGCGATTTAATCGAAAAAGCTTATGTTGTCGGCTTTAGACTAGGAGATTTAAACGTCTCGCTCAGAAAAAACGTAATACAAATAAGATGTTCCACTACATGCAAAGCACAGATCATATTAATCAAGAAGCTGTTTTCAACCTACACTGCTCCACACGTTTGGCTAGCCAATAGAGGAACTCATGAGATCGTTTGTCTAGTAAACAAATCATTCTCCTTCCTTTTACCAAAGTATGAGAAAATACCGTACTGGATACTATCTGAACAAGAAACTTTTTTCTCCTTTTTTGCAGGATATACTGATGCTGAAGGCTCCTTTTATCTTAAAAGACCTAATAAGACTGGTAAGACTTGGTCTAGTAGCTTTGAAATTCAAACACAACAAAAACAAGTAATCCTTGACCTTTGGGAAAATATTAAAAAATACAAGATTTTCGCCCAACTGCCTAAAATCTCTCGAAGGGCAGGAACTATACAAAAATCAAACGGTAATAAAAACAATAAGGATATGTGGAAATTTTCTGTTGATAGAAAGTTTTTTCTATTTAAACTTATAGAACACTTAGAACCCTATCTTAAGCACACAGAAAAACTTAGAAAAATTGAGGAGATAAAAAGAAATATTGTTATAAGAAATCAAATAAGAAGCAGCAGTATAAGAAACTCGTCTCTGTTTAGTCTTTAATAATCTCCCATTCCCGTAGGTACGGTTTCCTTCTTTTCAGGTTCTGGCAATTCTGTCACTAGACCTTCTGTTGTCAATATCATAACCGCGACCGAGGCTGCGTTTTGTAAAGCAGAACGAGTTACGTTAGCAGGATCAATGATTCCGCTTTTTAACATATCAACATATTCTCCAGTCATAACGTCAAACCCTTGGTTTTTATCTTTGGAGGCTGAAAGCTTGGCGACAATTTTATCATCATTTTCCCCTGCATTCTTTAATATCCAGCGCAGCGGCTGTTCTAAAGCAAGATAAAGAATATCTACTCCTTTTTGCTCATCACCCTTTGTCTTCAAATCTTTTAAGGCCTCGCGTGCGCGAAGCAGTGCAACTCCACCACCGGGTACAATTCCGCCATCCAGAGCGGCTTGTGTTGCCTCTACTGCGTCTTTAACTCTTTCCTTGAGTTCGTTTAATTCGATTTCGGTTGCGGCTCCTACATTAACTTGTGCTACCCCTCCGGCAAGTTTAGCCAAGCGCTCTTGGAGTTTTTCTTTATCAAAATCAGAAGTCGTAGATTCAATCTGTTTCTTTAAGGAGGCAATTCTAGCATCAAGCGCCGATTGCTCGCCTTTCCCTCCCACAATTTGGGTTTTGTCTTTATCTGCAGTAACCTTGTCGGCTTGACCTAAATCTGTTATCTCTATTGATTCAAAAGTGCGCCCTGTATCTTCAGAAACAACCGTTCCGCCGGTTAGTACCGCAATATCTTCAAGCATTTCTTTGCGCCTGTCCCCAAACCCCGGAGCTTTTATTGCCAAAACCTGGAAAGTGCCGCGCAATTTGTTGACAACCAAAGTGGCTAAGGCTTCCCCTTCGACTTCGTCGGCAATAATAACCAAAGTCTTGGAAACTTTGACAAATTTTTCCAAGAAAGGCAGAAGGTCGCTGATTGCGGTAATTTTCTTGTCGGTTAAAAGGATATAGGGATTTTCAAGCTCTGACTCCATCCGTTCCGTATTGGTTACAAAGTAAGCCGATGCAAAACCGCGGTCAAACTCCATTCCCTGTTTTTCTTCAATCTCGATTGTTAAGCCTTTTCCTTCTTCGACCGTTACCAAACCGTTCCTGCCTGCTTTGGCTATAGCTTGCGCCACCTTTTGTCCAATCTCGACATTTTGTGCCGAAACCGTGGCAACTTGCGCGATCTCTTCCGGGCTGTCGATTTTACGAGCCATCTTTTCCAGCTCTGCCAAAACCACAGTAACTCCTTTTTCTACACCTTTGCGCAGAATCATCGGGTTAGTTGGAGATTTGGCGTTGTCTACTAAATTCATACCCTTCTGGGTTATCACCTGCGCCAAGAGCGTCGCCGTAGTTGTACCGTCCCCTGCCACGTCATTAGTCTTAGAAGAGGCCTCACGGACAAGTTGCGCCCCCATATTCTCAAATGGATCCGGAAGTTCTATTTCTTTGGCGATAGAAACGCCGTCGTGTACAACATTAGGAGCTCCCCATTTTTTATCAAGGGCAATATTGCGTCCTTTGGGGCCAAGAGTGGTAACCACTGCGCGCGCGAGCTGGTCAATACCAGCCATTAGTGATTTTCTAGCATCTTTCCCGAATTTTAATTGTTTAGACATGTGTTAGGTTATAGCTTTTAGTATTTAGCGATTAGGACTATACGCTACGAGCTATTCGCTATCCTTGCGTAGCAAGGACGTCTTCAAATTTCACAAATAAATACTCTTTCCCTTCAACTTTAATTTCGCTTCCTCCCCATTTTTTGTAAACAATTTTGTCTCCTGCTTTAACCGGGGCTTTTTTAACTTTCCCTGAATCTGTAACTTCTGCCGCACCTACCGCAATTACTGTCCCAACCTGCGGCTTTTCTCCTGCGGTATCGGGTAAAACAATTCCCGAGGCAGTTTTAGTTTCTGCTTCTTGCGGTTCAAGAAGAATATAACCGGCAGTAGGGGTTAGATTAAGTTTATTAGCCATTTGTGTGTACTCTAAAACTCAAAAACCGCCAGCACTCGCCGACAGTCATTGCTATTTTAAGAAGATTGAGGGCTCTTGTCAAGAGGTCGCTTTACTGGGAAGCAGAATATGCCGCCAAAACCTCACGAATATTTTCGGCAACTGGAGGCAGTAAAGTCTTGATATCCCGACCTTCTTGCGCCATTTGGTCTACTAAACCCTTCCATATTTTTGACAAACGGGAATTTACTCCTGTTGTCCCGTCATAGGTATTAGAAGACAGATAAGAAGAGCGGGCAGTTGAAGCTTGGCGCAAATATGCCCCCACTAAAGGATCGTTCTCCAAAGGTTGAGCCATATCTGGTCTTGGATAAGGGTTGCCGTATCCCCGCGCGGCCGAGACTGCGGCATACAGTTTCTCTAAAGAAGACTTTTCGGACATAAACTTTAAAAACTTCCAGGCTTCTTCAGAATTTTTACTTTTCTCCCAAACACCCGCAGCCTGATAAGAAGCGTAATTAA
>Ga0209542_10015595_pt1 | contig 12717 bp, 10 predicted proteins | sample RifCSPhighO2_01_FD_184028 | JGI IMG/M metagenome (GOLD analysis project Ga0209542, IMG submission 184028) | Soil microbial communities from Rifle, Colorado - Rifle CSP2_plank highO2_0.1 (SPAdes) (version 2) | ecosystem: Environmental > Terrestrial > Deep subsurface > Rock core/Sediment ...
GAAGAACGAACCCGTCATCTCAAGAACTTCCGTAATAACTGCTACCTAACAAGCATTATGGAAATTCTTGAGTGGATGAGCAAGGATAGCCTTTTTAGGTATTATTCACCAAGCTCGGGTAATATAGCTGCTCCCATCTATTTCGCAGACCTTTCTTTTTTCGAGCAGTAAATTGTATAAATTAGGCGAATATTTAGCTACCTGCCTGCTGGCAGGCAGGTATAATTTTCGGGTGTTGAGACTTCGGGAAACAGGGCCTGAAAATTATAAGCTAAATTGAGGTTAATTTATGCAATTTGGTACGAAGACAAAAAGCTGGTCGAGAAGATAGATGGAAGTAGCTAGAACAAAAAACTCCTGAAGGAGATAATGAAAGACTACAAATATATGCCAAATATTATTCGGGGGCTTTTTCCAGAGTAAGAGCCAGCTTATGGTCTTTGGTATCTATGCTGATGACGGCCATGTCATATTCTTTGCCGATTTCAAGAGTTTCGGCAGGAGTTTTACCTCCAAGCTCTGAAGCGGGGAGCATACCAATAATATCGCCAGGCAATTCTACGAATGCGCCGTTTTGACGGATTTTAATAACCTTGCCCTTAACTTTTGTTCCGACCTGATATAATTCGTCAGCTTTTGGCCAAGGATCCTCCTTTAGGGCTTTAAGGGAAAGGAAAATCCTTCCGTTCTGGTCGAGATTAATTATTTTTGCTTTTATTTTTTCTCCGGAATGAAGAACGTCTTTGGGATTGTCCACGAATTTCCAGTCTATCTCAGATGAATGGATAAGCGCATCAAGGGATTCGCTCAAGCGGACAAATGCTCCGAAATCAGTGACTTCCGTAATCTCTCCTTCTATCTCGTCTCCGATTTTAAGCTTGGCAAGCTCATCTTTGGCAACCGCTTCTTTTATAGCTCTTTCTGAAACGATAAGTTTATTGTCTGCTTCATTAAAATCGATAATTTTAACGGCGAACTCTTGTCCTTTAAACTTTTGAAGAGCCTGAACTATTTTGGTGGTATCACCGCCGTCAACTTTGGGGTAATGTTCGCCTGATAACTGGGAAAGGGGAAGAAATCCTTGAACTCCGTTTACCTCCACGATTAACCCGCCCTTATTTATATTAATTATTTTAGTCGATATCAGCTCTCCTTTTTCCATCTTTTCTTTAATATCTTCCCATGCAGTTGTGAGTTGAGCTGCCTTAAGAGAAAGCTCTCTGTATCCCTCTTCATTCTCCAGCTCTACTATAATAGATGAAACTTTATCGCCTTTCTTTAAGGCCTTCATTCTCTCGGGATTATCATAGAACTGGCCGGGATAAACAATACCTATTCCGATGGGACCCAAATCCAGAAAGACATTGGACTTGGAAACGCTTATAATCTCGCCCATGAGAATCTGGCCTGCTTTTGGCAAATCAAAACCCTCTCTGGATAGGAGGTCTTTCATCGATTTTATCTGAGTTGTGGGGATAATGGCTGCTTCCATTGCTTAAGAAATATACATCATGATTGAAAAAAATGCAAATAAATTTAAAGGGAAGACTTGATTGTGGGTTGATTTTATTGATATAATAAATGTGCAGTTTTTAATCGGATTATCTTTAATTTAACTAGTCACTAATAACTAACTACTAATCACTATTCTGATGACTATTACTTGGTTTGGACATTCATGCTTTAGGATTGAAGCTAAGGAAGGATTGGTTTTAATAGATCCTTTTTCGAAGGAAATCGGTTTGCGTCCGCCAAAAATTAAAGATAATATTGTATTAGTAACTCATCATCATAGTGATCATGATAATGTGGATGGAGTAAATCCCGAAGCATTTATTATTGATGGTCCGGGTGAGTATGAAAAACAGGGAATTTCCGTGCGGGGTATCCAGTCTTTTCATGATAAGTCAGAGGGCAAGGAACGGGGCCTTAATACTATATATATAATAAAAGCTGAGGAAATGACGGTCTGTCATATGGGTGACTTTGGCCAGGACAAACTTACGGATAAACAGGTAGAGGAGATAGGTGATGTGGATATATTTATGGTTCCGGTCGGTGGAACTTATACCGTTGATTACAAGGAGGCAATCGAGGTTATCAATCAGGTTGAGCCCAAAATAGTCATTCCTATGCATTATAAAATTAAAGATTTGAATCTTAATATTGCCGGAAACGAAAAGTTTATTAAGGAGATAGGTCTTGTACCGGAAAAAGTAGATAAATTCAAGATGCAAAAGAAGAATCTGCCGGTAGAAGAAACTAAGTTAGTTGTGTTCGAAGCTTAATACTTAAAGACTAAGGGCTAAAGCTGGACCATATCAGGCTTTAAACTTTAGACTTAAGGCTTAAAAGCGCATGTCCTTTTTAGACGATATTCATAAACAGCCGAAATATGTCAGAGAAATAATGTTTGCATTCTGCGTTGTCATAACGGTTTCTTTAGTTGGGATTATCTGGTTTAGGTCATTCGAGGAAGATCTATTTGTTAAACTTAATCCGGAACCGGAAAAGCAGGAACAGTTTTTTGCTGAAAGGGCGAAGAGAACTCCAGTTGCTTATGCTACTATCACTAAAGCTTTTAATAATCTTCAGGCGACTTTTTATAATGCCCTTGGGTTATTCGGAGACATGAGCTCAACAGAGGTAAGAGTCGAAGAAGAGTATAAAGGGGATACATATAAGTTGCCGTTGTCAGGAGATAGGGAGTGAAATAATTTTCAATTTTCAATTATCAATTATCATTGAATGCATCAATGTTTCAATTATGGATATTGATTCATTGAAAGTTTATTGAGATTGTAGGTTGTAAATTGGAAATTTTTATTTATGCCCGAAGATCCAATCAAAAAAAATCAAATACAGCATAGAGAGATAACTGAGGAGATGCGAAAGTCTTATCTGGAATATGCGATGAGCGTTATTGTTGCGCGTGCGTTACCGGATGTGAGAGACGGATTGAAGCCGGTTCATCGAAGAATACTCTATGCAATGAATGAGATGGGCCTAAGGTCGGGTTCTAAATATCAAAAATCAGCAAAAGTTGTAGGTACAACCATGGGTCAGTATCATCCACACGGAGACAGTGCCATCTATGATTCTCTTGCAAGAATGGCTCAGGATTTTTCTTTGCGTTATCCGCTTGTTGACGGGCAGGGAAACTTCGGATGTTTTACTAAGGATACAAAAGTAAAACTTACTGATGGACGCGATTGTCCATTTGAGGAATTAGTTAAGGAAAATGAGCTTAGTAAGAAAAATTATACGTATACAGTTAATAGTTTAGGACTTATTGCTATTGCAGAAATTAAAAATCCGAGGTTGACCATAGAAAATACGGAAGTTGTAAAAGTAGTCCTCGATAACGGTAGAGAAATTAAATGTACCCCGAATCATCTTTTTATGCTTAGAAACGGCCAGTATAAAGAAGCAAAAGACCTTGCTCCCGGAGAGTCGCTGATGCCTCTATATCAAAGATTGTCTGAAAAAACGGATCAGCTGAATAGGGAGGGGTATGCCTTGATTCATCAGCCAAAGGATGGCGGCTGGGTGCCTGCGCATCATCTAGCCGATAACTATAATCTTACACATTGTAAATATCAAAAAAGCAACGGCAGAGTACGCCATCATATTGACTTCAACAAGTTAAACAATAACCCAGATAATATAATGAGGTTACAGTGGGGTGCACATTGGAAGATTCATCATTCACATGCTTCAGAACAGCATAAAAAACTGGAGTATCGCAATCGAATTGCCGAAGGAAGAAACAACTATTGGGCAGATGAGAAGAATAGAGCCAATAAAGCCAAAGAGATGTCGGCTCGGAATTTTAAAAATTGGCAGGATGAAGAATATAGGGCAAAAATGATAAAATCTTTGAGCGAGATAAATAAGAGATATATTGTCGAGCACCCAGAAAAGAGAGTAGAACTTAGTTTAAGAATGACCCAAACATTAAAACGTCAATGGCAGAGTCCGGATTATCGCATCCTTATGCACCAAAAAATAATTAAGGGGAACAAAAATCATGTTACAAATAGAACCGGCAAAATTAAATTTCTAAATATCTGTAAGGCAGTTATCAATAAATACAGTATCCTGAACGAGGATCATTATGAAAAAATTAGAAAGGAAATATACCCTTACGGTTTATCTACTATGTGGAATACGGGACTGGCCAGATATTTTCAGAATGATCCCAGCCTTATTTATCAGGAGATAAACGGCAACCACAAGGTTTTAAGGGTGGAGAAGCTCAAAAAGAGAGAAGATGTTTATGATCTCACGATAGAAGGAACTCATAATTTTTCTTTAACTGCAGGGATTTTTGTTCATAATTCTATCGACGGAGATTCTCCAGCGGCTATGAGGTATACGGAATGCCGTATGGATAAGGTTGCGGAGGAACTATTGATGGATATTGATAAAGATACTGTAAATTTTCAGGATAATTATGACGGATCAATAAAGGAACCTACGGTTCTCCCGTCTCGAATACCGAATCTATTGATAAATGGTTCAATGGGAATTGCGGTTGGTATGGCTACTAATATCCCGCCGCATAATCTAACGGAAGTATTAAATGCTTCAATGTATCTGATAGACAATGAAGCTGCCGATATAAGCGATCTGACACAGTTTGTTAAGGGTCCTGATTTTCCGACCGGCGGAGTTATATATAACGAAAGGGATATTACAAATGCTTATGCGACCGGAAGAGGGCCGGTAATTATTCGCGGAGTTGCCGATATAGTTGAAGGAAAGAAAGGATTTCAGATAGTAATTACTGAGATTCCCTATCAAGTCAATAAAGCCGAGCTAATAATTAAGATCGCTGATTTAGTTAAAGAAAAGAGAATCGAGGGAATAAAGGATATTCGAGATGAATCCGATAAAGAGGGTTTAAGAATAGCTATCGATTTAAAACAAGATGCGTTTCCGCGTAAGATATTAAATCAACTTTTTAAATATACAGAGCTTCAAAAGGCCTTTCATTTTAATATGCTGGGATTAGTTGACGGAATTCAGCCTCAGATATTAGGTCTTAAAACTCTTTTGGAAAAATTCATTGAGCATCGCCGGGAGATTGTAACCCGCAGGTCTCAGTTTGAACTTAGAAAAGCTAAAGACAGAGCCCATATTTTAGAAGGATTAAAAAAAGCCCTTGATCATATCGATGAGATAATCAAAGTGATAAAGCAATCTGCCTCCCGCGAGGATGCTTTTAATAATTTAATAAAGAAGTTTAAATTTTCCGACAAACAAACCAATGCGATATTGGAGATGAAGCTTCACACATTGGCTGGTCTTGAAAGGAAGAAGATAGATGATGAGCTTAAGGAGAAGAGAGAATTGATTGCTTATCTGGAAGCACTCTTGGCGAGTCCCAAGAGGATACTCGCCGTGATAAAAGATGAGCTTAAAGAGGTTAGGGAAAAATATGGGGATGAGCGTAGGACAAAAGTTATTAAGTCAGCCCTTAAAGAGATTGGTGAAGATGAACTAATGCCGGAAGAAGATTCCTTATTCATGATTACCAGAACCGGATATATAAAAAGGATGCAGCCGGAAGATATCAGATCCCAAAGAAGAGGAGGAAAGGGATTAGTAGGAATGGCCACGAAAGAAGAAGATGTCGTATCGCAGTTTTTTATGGCCAATACCCATGACAGCCTCTTATTCTTTACAAACTCAGGAAAAGTTTTCCAGACAAAAGGTTATGAGGTTCCGGAAACGTCTCGCCAGTCTAAGGGAAAAGCTATAGCTAATTTTTTGCAGATAACTCAAAATGAAATAATAACGGCAGTCGTGCCTATTCCGAAAGATCAGAAAGGAATCTATTTATTTATGGTGACGGACAGCGGAGTTGTAAAGAAAGTTGATACAGATGCTTTTTCTCAGGTCAGAAGAAGTGGAATGGTTGCAATTAAACTCAAAGGGACGGATGAATTGAAATGGGTACTCTCTACGTCAGGAAATGATCAGGTAATGCTGGTAACTTCCGGTGGAAATGCCATAAGATTTAAAGAAAAAGACGTAAGGCCGATGGGGAGGGGAGCTTCAGGTGTATTGGGGGTCAGACTTGATAAGGGCGAGAAGGTAGTTGGTGCAGATGTGATACCATCAGGAGTCGAGAAGGGACTTAAAATTTTAGTGGTTATGGAAAATGGATACGGTAAAAGAACTGACCTCAAATTCTATAAAGTTCAGAAAAGAGGAGGCAGAGGAATAATGACGGCTAAAATAACTTCAAAAACAGGCAAGATAGTGTCGGCGCACGTAACTTCAGATGAGAATAAGGAGATGGTTGCGGTTTCACTTAAAGGTCAGGTTATCAGAACATCGGTTGAAGAGATATCAACTCTCGGAAGGGCCACACAGGGTGTAAGAATTATGCGTCTTGAATCCGGCGATGGACTGGCATCGGTAGTAGTAGTATAATCGGGTAAAATACTAAATTCGAAATTCTAAATCCTAAACAATATTAAATATCTAAGTTCAAATTTAAAAAAGCTTTGAATTTAGGGTTTGTTTAGTGCTTAGATATTGGGATTTATAAATTAGACTGTGGCGATTCTTCAAGACTCCGTAAAATATTTAATGAACCCTCAGGTTATATCAGTATTGTCTAATACTCCTATTCTAATTGCGATTGATATTCTTCTCAACAATAATCATAATGGGATACCCGTTACCGATAAAGAAGGTGTTCTTGTTGGGATTCTTACTAAATATGACCTCATAATAAAAAGAGGGTACATTAGGGATGATACAAAGGTTGGAGAGGTAATGAATAAAGACCCGCTCTTTTTAAGAGACACCGCATCTATTGAGGATGCAATTCAGGCTTTTTCAGAACATCATAAGGTGGATCCGATACCGGTAGTAAGCATGGACAATAAAATAGTAGGGATGATAAGCAGATATGATATGGTCCGTTTATTTAAAGAATATGGATTATCGTTTGATAATTCATCTGTTGGAACTAAAAAAAAGCAGAGTAGCTCATTCGGTGCATTTAATATCACCTTTGTATTAATATTGATGGCTGCAGGGTTATACCTTGGTTATATCTATGGTATCTTCTCAAGACTCACCTCCTTGTTCTAAAGAATTCCTATTTATCGGTGGATACCCCCACACCATAACAAGGATTTTTATCTTTTCAATAGAGATATTCAATACGGTTAAGTACGCGCGATTACAGGGTATGGATTGTGCCAAAAAGCTATCCTCGTTTGGTGTGGGGGATAACTCTTATTTTTTGATTTATGTACCGTGTTATAATTATTAACATGACCCAGTAATACAGCCTCCAGTCGGTTTCTAAATTCTGACGTATTAAGTATTGCTGGGCGAATTATTAATAAGCAATAAATATATAATTACAGCGGGCCAGGTATAAGAATATCTGGAGGCTGATATATCGGGATGATAGAACTCTCAGCTGTTCCAATAATGCCCACAGAAAAACCGATAGGCACGGGTGGTTTTTTAGATCCACAGATGATAGTTGAACAATTTGGCATAAAGGAAGGAATGAATATCGTTGATTTTGGTTCCGGCGCCGGATATTTTACGATTTTTGTTGCTAAGAAGACAGGCCCTGAAGGAAAAGTATTTGCTCTAGATATTCTTGAAAGAGCCCTTGATAGTGTCATGGCCAAGGCAAGAGCAGAAAGTATAGAAAATATTGAAACAATCAGGACTAATCTGGAGATTCCAAAAGGATCAAGTTTGCCCAATAATTCTCAGGATATCGTTCTTCTGGCAAATATTCTTTTTCAATCAAAAATGAAATCCAGTATAGTAAAGGAAGGAGAAAGAATTCTCAAAAAAAATGGAAAACTTATAATAATTGATTGGAAAAAGGGGGCGGGAGGATTCGGTCCTCCTGATGATCTCCGTTCTGAAGTGAGAGAGATCGAGGCTATAGCTAAAGAGGAGAATCTGATTCGAGAGATAGTCTTAAATACGGGACAGTTTCATTTTGGATTAATATTTAAAAAACAACAGGGATGAATCTAAATTTCTTCGGTACAAATAAGATTTTCTATGTATTGGCTGGAATTATTATTTTTCTGATTCTTATATCATTAGTATTTATTTTAGGTAAATCTGGCGGCGGTGGGGTACAGGATGCAAAAATTAATTTTTGGGGGGCTTATGACACAAGACAGGATGTTAGCGAAGTAATTAAGGCATTTGAGGGTGCTAACTCAGGCGTCAAGATTACCTACACGCAGTTCGCTTATGAAGATTATGAAAGGGCATTGGTAGATGCGCTTGCAGCTGGAACGGGGCCGGATGTTTTTATGATTCATCATACTTGGCTTGCCGGACATAAAAATAAACTTTCTCCAATACCGACTACTTCCAGCGTAAAGGACTATAAATTCATGACCCCAACGGATTTTCAGGGTCAGTTTGTGGAAGTTGTAAATAAAGATCTTATTTCAGACGGGAAAATATATGCTATGCCCCTGTATGTAGACACGCTGGCGCTTTTCTATAATAGGGACATGTTTAATACGGCGGGCATTACTCATCCTCCAAAAAGCTGGGATGAATTTAATGAAGATGTTAAATTACTGACTAAATTTGATAATAGTGGCAATATAGTCCAGGCTGGTGCAGCAATGGGAACGGCAAAGAATATAAACAGGTCGACCGATATTTTATCTGCCCTTATGATACAGAATGGAACAAAGATGAATAATACAACAAATACCGCAGCAACATTTACAAGATCAGTAAGTACTGTAAAAGTAGGGGAGAACGCCTTGCAGTATTATACAGACTTTGCTAACCCTCTCAAAGAAGTCTATACATGGAATGACAGCCAGCATTATTCGTTGGATGCTTTTACCGAAGGAGGCGTGGCTATGATGTTTAATTATTCCCATCAAATACCGATAATACAAAAAAGATTCAGCAGGCTTAATTTCGCAGTTGCTCCTATGCCTCAATTCTCTGAGTTAGATGCTAAGACCTATGCTAATTATTGGGCAGTCGGAGTTTCGGCAAAATCAAAATATCAAGAGGCTGCTTGGATGTTCACGAGTTATCTGGGATCAAGAGAGGGCTCATCAATATATCTTTCATCTACGGCTCGGCCTGCCGCCAGAAGAGATGTAATTGATGTCCAAAGGAATGACCCCAAGCTTGGAGTTTTCGCCGTTCAGGCATTAACGGCTAAATCATGGTATCAGATTGATAACAATGCCGTGGATCAAATATTCGCCGATATGATTGATAATGTTAACTTAAAACGACAGAAATTAAGAGCTGCAATGCAGGCGGCCGAGTCGGCTATCAACACATTAACTTCTAGAAGACCATGATAAGAATTTTCAATTTTTCCCGATTTACTGAAACGAATCGAGGATCCTCGACCGCAAAACGGTCGGGACAATTTTCAATTTTCAATAAAAAAACGTTTCTGATATTAATTTTAGTTGTAATAATCTTTATTAGTTTGCTACCGAGCGATGTCGCTTTTGCGCATACCGGAGAACCGGGTTTATGGTTGCCAGGAGACCCGATAGTGCCATGCGGAGGGTATTACGAGACTAATATAGAGGGACCTCCTAACCCAAACAATCGTCAGCCTGCATGTTCTCCTTGTGAATTATTACATCTCGCTAAGCATATAATTGATTTTATATTGGTCGCCGCCGCTCCTGTTCTTGCCACATTGTTTTTTATTTGGGGAGGCGTGCTTATCATGTTAGGCGGGGAAAATCCAAGCATGCTCTCCAGCGGTAAAAAGATTTTTAAAGATACCTTGATAGGACTTATGATAGTAATGCTTGCTTGGCTGATTACTAATACAATCATAAGAACCCTAGTTGATCCAAGTAAACTTGGGGGTGGAAACTGGTGGTCACTTCAATGTGAGGATGGGACAATTACCCCGACTGTTCCATAAAATTGTGGATATGGAGCCGAAGAGTAGTGCTATAATTAAACGATAAGTTTTAATTAAATTAACAAAACACATTATGACAAAAAAAATATTATTTTTTTCGTTTGCGCTACTCCTTGTTTTTAGTAATGCAGTCTTTGCATTAAATAAGCCATCTTCGGACTCAAATATTGAGGAGTTAAGTTATTCCTTCTTCCTTTATTATGACAACGGTCAACTCTACTCCGACAGAGACTATGAAATAAAATTTGATGTTTTAAGTGAAAAATTTACTCCGGAAACTATCAACGAAGGTCAACTGAAGTTTAAAGGTGAAATACTGAATTTCAAGAACGAGATTGTAAAAACGTTTGAATTTGATCCGCAAAAGGGTGATACGTCATTCAAAACTGGCAAGATTACGGTAAAAGGGCCATATATTGCAAATGGGTTACGAGCTAATTTTTATGATAACAATGGAGTTCAGGCATTGAGCGTTTTTGTCAGTGCGGCTTCTATCTGTAATGACGACGGTTCCTGTAGTGCCGTAGCCGGTGAAAATGAGAAAACCTGTCCCAGCGATTGCAAGAAGGCCAGAACACCGATACCGACACCGGCACCCATTGCTGACACTAGCTTTTTAGGAGGAGGTTCTGATATAACACTTATTCTCATTTATGTAGTGGGTGGTGCTGTCGTAGCCGGTGGAGCTTGGTTTGGGTGGAGATGGTGGAAGAAAAGGAAAGAGGGGGCATTTATTCTTACGGTACCGTCACCATCTCCTACGCCTCCAATTCCGCCGTCTTTAGAATCCAATATTAAACAGGACGATTCTTCGAATCAAAATCCTCAGTAAATTCAATGGTTATTAAGATAATTGCACTCGTCGTACTAATGGGAACTCTAGCTGGTTTTAATTTTGTTTGGGCGCAAGGGACGGGGGCAACGATTTTTTTTGATGTGCAACCGAGAACGGTAGATATACAGTCCCCTAGTGTCACGATATTTTTTAAAGTAACGATTGAAAGGGATATTTTTGTTGTAACCTGCGGGTCGAGCGGTGGAAACTTTGAATGGGAAGTTTATGTAAAGGATGAAAGCGCATTACTCAACCCGGCATTTAATACGTTGGTAAGAGAAGGAAGGCAAGATATAGATTTGAGTTTAGCAATAAAAGAATATAAATTTGATTTTGCCGATACACTACCTTTAAGCGAATCTCCCAGAAGAGAGCTTTATGGACGTATTAACTGTGCAGTAGGTAGTGAAGTGACCAGATCTTCTCTTGTCCCTATTACTCAAGTAACTGGAACAACGTCGACACCACCTCCCTCTCGGCCCGGTGAGCCTCAGATAATTCCATGGGGTATCTCTAATCCATTACCATTTTTTAATCTTGGATCTGTAAGTAAGCAACCAACTAATCTTATCGAACTGATTTTGGGTGTTTCAAATTGGCTGTTCAATATCGCCGGTTCGCTTATTGTTATATTAATAATCTATGCAGGCGTAAGATTTATGATTTCAAGAGGAAATCCGGGAGAAATCCAGAAGGCAAGAGGTATTTTGTATTGGGCTTTGGTTGGTTTTGCAGTGGTTGCTATTGGTAAGGGATTCATATATCTATTGGAAGGTGTAATTTCAGGTATTTTCTAATTAGTAATATAATATAAATATGGCTTGTCTTAGTGGTTTTTCAATAATAAACAAGAAGAGGCAGATACTAGCTTTGCTAATTTCTTTGGGCTTAACTTTTTCGATAATAGCATTTTCAACAAATATGGCAGATGCAGAAGGCTGTAGGAGCAGAGGGGGCGGGTTTCTATTTGGTAGTACGGATATATTTTGGGGAGATCCACCGCCCGTCCCGTTCCCCAGTCAGTCTACGGGGATTAATATGTATCCTCCGAGAACATATTCAGATATTAACGCTGGTCCAGGAGATATGGTTAGACTCTCTATCGAAGGAGAACTTCCAGCGTATGAAACAAGTGGAATACCATCGAATGACTGTGGAGGTACAATTGTTGAATTATTAATATATAGAGAGAGCGGGGCGTTTGTGAAAGTTATATCTGGTCCAGTAACATCAACACCTGGAAGCTGGATTATCAATAGCAACTTTGGCTCTTATCAGTGGTATTTCGATTGGCCTCATGACTTATTTGACGGTAGATATAAATTTAAAGTTACAAAAATAGATGGAAGAGATTGGAATTCTTATCTGTCAACAAATGTGCTCATAGTAACCGGAGCCGGTACTGCACCGCTTGATTTGGGCTCCGTTTGGTGCGAGAGAGAAGGTGTTAATTGGATAGGGGTTTGGACAAGAGAAGGGATGACTAATAACTTTAAGGCTCGTTGGAACTGGGTTGGGGCGGGGTTAGTACCTGATGTGACAGCCGATTTATCAATGGCAGTAAGTGGCAATAGTGTAACAATTCAAAGAACTAATAGTAATGACGGCAATAATTGTTTTGGCCTAGGAGCATATAGGGGATCGAGTCCTGATGGTGTGAATGTATCCGGTAACTATGGACCCTGTACAAAGAATTCAGGCAGTACATTTACGGCTGTTATTAATGGGGCTTGTCTGCCGGTGGCAACAAAACCTATTGTAAGCGTTCCGGGCGCATGCTCTAATTTGCCATATACTGCAGCGATTGCTTGGACTGGAACTGCTAATGATGGCTTTTATGTTGATATATCAACTGACCCGACTTTTGGAACTTTTTGGAATAGAAGAGTCTCAGATAGTACTTTTTCAGTAACAGCTCCAACTGGATTTAATGTTTACTTGGGCAGCT
>Ga0209542_10015598_pt1 | contig 12716 bp, 9 predicted proteins | sample RifCSPhighO2_01_FD_184028 | JGI IMG/M metagenome (GOLD analysis project Ga0209542, IMG submission 184028) | Soil microbial communities from Rifle, Colorado - Rifle CSP2_plank highO2_0.1 (SPAdes) (version 2) | ecosystem: Environmental > Terrestrial > Deep subsurface > Rock core/Sediment ...
CTTAATGCCTTAGTAAAGAATCTTGCATAAACTAAATGCATGCAGGCATGTTCAGCCCCTCCAATATACTGGTCAACAGGCATCCAGTACTTCACTTTATCTTTGTCAAAAGGCTCTTTTTTATTCTTAGAATCGCAATATCTTATGTAATACCAGGAAGAATCAACAAAAGTATCCATAGTGTCTGTTTCTCTTTTAGCTTTTCCTTTGCACTTAGGGCATTTTACATTCACAAAATTTTCATTTGTCGCTAAGGGATTCCCTTCTCCAAATTTAACTTTTTCAGGCAATATAACTGGAAGATCTTTTTCAGGAATAGGAATTATTCCGCATTTATCACAATAAATAATAGGTATAGGGGTGCCCCAATATCGTTGTCTTGATATCAGCCAGTCTCTTAATTTGTATTGTGTTACTCTTTTACCTAACTTTTTCTTTTCAAGATATGCTGAAATTTCTTTTATGGCATTTATATTTCTTAGACCATTAAACTCTTTGGAGTTAATTAAATTTCCTTCTTCGGTATAAGCTCTTGACATTTTACTTACATCTAATTTATATGCATCAGGTTGAATAACAATCTTAATAGGAATATTATATTTCTTGGCAAATTCAAAATCTCTTTGGTCATGCGCAGGAACAGCCATTACCATCCCAGAGCCATATTCAGCAACAACAAAATTTCCAGTATAAACTGGAATTTTTTCATTAGTTAAAGAATTAATAGCATAAGATCCGGTAAAAGCTCCTTCTTTTTCTAACTCTTCAAGATCTTTCTCACTCGTGGATTTTATTTTCTTTAAAAAATCTTCAACCTCTTTTTTATGCTCTTTAGTCACTAACTCCATTAGTCTTGGATGCTGAGCGGAAACAACCATAAAGGTCACTCCATAAATTGTATAAGGTCTTGTTGTGAATATAGACCAATTTTCATTATTTATCTTGAAATTAATCTCAGTCCCGTAACTCTTCCCAATCCAATTTCTCTGCATAGCTTTTATTCTCTCAGGCCAGTGTATTTTATCTAAACCTTTTAAAAGCTCATCAGCATATTTAGTTATCTTGAAAAACCATTGCTCTAATTGCCTTATTTCAACATGTATGTCGGTATGTCTCCAGCATTTTCCATTATGTACCTGTTCATTTGCTAATACAGTTTCACATTCAGGGCACCAATTAACAGGCGCTTTTTTCCTATAAACCAAACCTTTCTCAAAAAATTTCAAGAAAAAGTATTGATTCCACATGTAATATTCTGGCTGGCATGTTGATAAAATTCTATCCCAATCATAACTTAATCCTAATGCTTTCTGTTGTTTAATAAAATTATTTATGGCTTCCTCTGTAAATTTTTTAGGGTGAGTTTTTGCTTTTATCGCTGCATTTTCAGCTGGTAATCCAAAAGAATCATAACCCATTGGGTAAAGGACATTAAATCCATTCATCCTTTTAAACCTTGCAAATATGTCTCCGATAGTATAATTGAAAGCATGACCCATATGCAAACCACTAGAACTTGGGTATGGAAACATTTCTAAAACATAATACTTATTTTTTTTAGAATTCTCCTTAACATTAAATATTTTAGCTTTCTCCCATTTACCCTGCCACTTCTTTTCTATCTTTTTAAAATCCATAAGAAATCTCGTTTATCTCAATTTATATCTTTTATGGTACATGGATTAACAGACCACTAAATATTTAAATAACCTAAATTCTCTTTGAAGAATGCGAAAAAGAGATCTACAACAATTATCTTTAGAACTTCATAACAAGCATAAAGGAAAAATATGCGTAACCTGTAAAGTCCCTTTGAAAACAAAATTAGACCTTTCTTTGGCATATACTCCTGGTGTTGCAGAGCCATGCAGGGAAATAGTTAAAAATAAAGATAAATTATATAATTATACCTCAAAATCAAATCTTGTAGCTGTAATTACAAATGGAACAGCTGTTTTAGGCTTGGGAGACATAGGAGCAGATGCATCTTTGCCAGTAATGGAAGGCAAGGCTGTATTATTCAAGACATTTGGTGGCGTAGATTCATTTCCAATAGCAATAGATTCAAAAGATCCAGATGAAATTGTAAACATAGTAAAAAAAATCTCTTCTATTTTTGGAGGAATTAATCTGGAAGATATAAAAGCACCAGAATGCTTTGAAATAGAAAGAAGGTTAATTGAGGAATTAGACATTCCAGTAATGCATGATGACCAGCATGGAACAGCAGTAGTTGTTCTTGCAGGATTGATAAATTCTTTTAAAATTACGAATAAGAATAAAAAAGCAAGAATAGTAATCTCAGGAGCAGGTGCAGCAGGGATTGCAACTACTAAACTATTATTAAAATACGGATTTGAGAATATTCTCTTATGCGATACAAAAGGAACTGTTTATCAAGGGAGAGATAATTTAAATCCTGCAAAAGAAGAGATCGCAAAAGTAACAAATAAAACAAATATTAAAGGGCAATTAAAGGATGCGCTAAAAGGAGCGGATGTTTTCATAGGATTATCAGCTCCAGGAATTGTAACAAAAGAAAGGGTCAAGTCAATGAGCAAAGATCCTATTATATTTGCAATGTCAAATCCCATTCCAGAAATAATGCCTGATGAAGCTTTGAAAGGCGGAGCAAAAATAATAGCTACTGGAAGGTCTGATTTTCCTAATCAAATAAACAATGTTTTGGCATTCCCTGGAATATTCAAGGGAGCATTAAAGATAAGGGCAAAGATAACAGATAAAATGAAATTAGCTGCAGCAGAAGCTCTTGCTGGTTTAATTAAGAAACCAACGCCTGAAAAGATAATTCCAAGTCCATTTGATAAAAATATAGCTGAAACAGTTGCAAAAGCTGTTATAAAAGCTGCTTAAATTTGCCTAACTCTTCCTTCATATCCTAACTTGCCAACTTGTGCTAAACTCCGTATTGTTGGTCCACCAGCACTTCCTAAATTTGGACCTTTTCCCATCAAATGAAGTTCCGCTATTCTTAATCCAGCAGGGGTTTTTCCTTTTTCTGAGAACATTAATTGATACGCTGTATTAGGAATACCAAAAGAATATCTGAAATATCTATCTCTTGGAAATTGTGGAAGTAATTCTGATCGCAAAACTTCTTTGCCAACAAACCCCTCTAAAGAGTCTAAATATGGATTTAAACTTGCGACAATTATTTCTCTTTGGTCTGGATTTTCACGATGATAATGTCCATCTTCCCATTTTCCCTCTAGAGTCCATTTCCAACCATTATATTCTAAGTGTTTATTTCTTTTATTTTGTTTAAAGAATCCCAATACTTCTGCTGGCGGTCTTTCACTACCTGCTTCAGAATTTGGACCAATAAATAGAGTAAAATCATAAAATGGGAATTTCAAATCTGCAGGAATACCCCTTCTATTAAAACTCGCTACATAAATTAGTGGGTAATCATCTAATTCCTGAAATTGCCTCTCACAAGTTGGACATTGATCTATCATGTTAATAAACAGAATTAAATCAAATTTAAAAACCTTTCCCATAAGCTTTATAAACCTCTTAAAAATTAGTAAAACTATGGGCCTGTAGCGCAGCCTGGATAAGCTTTTCTAAGAGAAAACCTTGGAAAAGAATTAGAGAGCGCACCTGCCTTCTAAGCAGGTGGTCGTCGGTTCAAATCCGACCAGGCCCGCATTATATTTATAATTGATTATAGAATCTTATAAAATCTCTCACCATATCTATACCCATTCATTAATCCGATTATCTTGGCTCTTAAATAAACAGGAACAAACAAGCTATAAGTATAAATTCTCTGGCTTCTGAATCTCTTAATTGATTCTATCTTTTTCTTGAATGTTTCAGAAATATCAACGTAAATTCTGGGATGCGTTTCATGTACGACATTCCATACCTCAAAAGCGAATAAGCTTATTCCTTTAAATTCATCTAGCACTTCAATAACTAGGTTTCCAACATCCTTGTGATCTTGGTGTGGGTCAAAAATTGAATGTGTAAATATCTTAACAGGTTTATATTTCTTTATTAGATTTTTAACCTTATTTTTAATATTATACTTTTTAATATCCTTTTCAAGGTCCATGTCTCTTAATCCTAAAAATATAGTTTCTTTGCACCCAATAAATTTCCCGATTTCTCTAGCTTCTTTCACTCTCTCTTTAATTAATACCCCTTTCTTCAATAAAGGGTTGCTTAATTCGCCATAACTAAAAACAACAGAGATTATCTCCTTTCCTTCTTTTGCATATCTTGCAACAGAGCCACCCATCCCAATTTGTAAATCATCAGAATGACTGCAAAATACAATTATTACTTCCTTCATATTATTAATAGAAAATCTCCTTTTATAAATCTAATGAATGCACTATCTGTAACAATAATGACCCCTAAGTTTAATGCATTTGATAAAAGATTTTAACTTTCTTCATTGCAGTTCCTTTATAATTCTTTTGCATTTTTCTATTGCTTTAATTGCAGTTTCATAATCCATTCTGCTTCCGTAATAAGTAAGAGAGTTTCTTTTATACCTTATATCATCAAACAGGATATACAGATCTTCTCTTTTTAGAATGTCTCTTAAATAATACCCTAAACAAAGATGATTTAGAATATTAAATCCTTTTTTGAAAGTTATTGCCTGCAATATTTCGAGTAAGGAAGTATAATAATCTTCAAATATAAAATTACAATTTTTTTCATTTATGTTTTTAATTAAACTTATTCTTTCATTTGCAGTTTCTATTAAAGATTCTGCTCTTTTTATATCTGGAGTTATGGTTCTAGTTGATTTATTGAGCAAGCAATCATCCCAGTTTGTTTCTTTCATTTGAAAACCTCTATGTAATTATTCAGGATTATCCCGTTTATAATGTTATTTGCTAAGTGAGGGTTTGATATTTCATTTAGATTCTTATGTCTGAATATTTGTATCTTTCTTTTAAGTAATTTTTCAAACTTTTCAAGGTCTATATTTTTCTTTGAAAGTGTTTCTATATATAAATCAATGTCGCTATCTTCTATGTCTTCTCCTTTTGCAAAAGAGCCGAAAAGAACAATTGGAGGGTTGCTTAATTCCATCCTTAGATATTCTATAATGCCCGATTCGTATATACTTTTTATATTATATATTTTTTTTTCTAAGAGGTATTTTTCACTGCTTCTGTTTGCCGTATAAAATTTAACATTGCCCATTTTAATTGTAGTTAAGACGCTTTCTTTTTCCAGTTCTTTACAATATCTTATGACAGAAGGAAGAGGAAGATTAAGATTTCTTTCTATCTCTCTTACTCTAAGTTTAGCATTAGGGTTAATAAAGAAATATTCCTTGATAGTTTTCTTGATATCTTTTATTTTCATTTGATAATATGTAGTATCAATTGATATTTAAAGTTATCGGTATTGTGATTTATAACAAAGCCAAATCTTAGAATGAACCTTTAATACGACAGAGTGTGAATGCGCGAGCCGGGATTTGAACCCGGGCTATCAGCTTGGAAGGCTTATCTTCCTTGCGGATTGAGATCCTACCGCTAGACGACCCGCGCATAAATTTATTGCTTTAATATAGAATATAAACCTTACGATGCGACCAGCGGGAATCGAACTCGCAACACCTGCTTGGGAAGCAGAGATTATACCATTTAACTATAGTCGCATAAATATGAGATTAAAACCAAATATTTAAAAGTCACCATCCCTTTTATATTTTATGTCTTTTTATAATAAAACCATAGAATCAACATTTAAGGAATTAAGATCAGGAAAAGACGGTTTAAACTCAGAAGAAGCAAAATCTTTATTAAAAATATATGGAAAAAACCAATTAAAAGAAGCAGGCAAGCTTTCCATAATAAAATTATTAATAAGCCAATTTAAAAGTTTTATAATCTACGTATTATTGGCAGCAACTTTAATCTCTTTCTTATTTAAGGAATATACAGATGCAATAATCATCTTTATGGTTGTTATACTTAATACGCTCTTGGGATTCTATCAGGAATATAAAGCAGAAAAGTCCATGACATTGTTAAAAAAATTATCTTCTCCAACTTCAATAGTAATACGTGATAACAAGCAGCAATTAATCTCTTCCACGGATTTAGTTCCAGGAGATATAATCATAGTGGAAGCAGGTTCAATTATTACAGCTGATGCGCGTATCATAGAATCTTATGATTTAAAATTAAATGAGTCAACATTAACAGGAGAATCAACACCAGTTGAAAAATCTTTCTTAATAATAAATAAAGAAGTTCAAATAGCAGATCAAAAAAATATGTTATTTGCAGGAACGATAGTTGTTTCAGGAAGAGCAAAGGCAATAGTAACTGTAACAGCAATGTCTACAGAACTTGGAAAGATTGCATCTTCGTTGCAGCAAATAGAGGAAACGCAAACGCCTTTGCAGATTAAACTAAGGCAATTTGGTTTTCATATAACTATAGTAATCCTTGCAATATGTTTAATCATCTTTGTTATTTCATCATTCAAATACCCATTATATGAAACATTATTAATATCTATTGCATTAGCAGTGGCTGTAATCCCAGAAAGTCTTCCAGCTGTAATAACAATAACTTTATCCTTAGGAACGCAAAGAATGTTGAGAAAGAATTCTCTAATAAGAAAATTAACATCAGTGGAAACACTTGGAAGTACAACGATAATCTGCGTTGATAAAACAGGTACATTGACGAAAAATGAAATGACAGTTACTGATATTTATATGAATAATCAATATCTAAAATTAAAGAATAATTCTCTTTATCTAAATGAAGAAAAGCTTAAATTAGATTACTATCAAAAGCTCTTTGAAATTGCATCTTTATGTAATGATGCAACAGAAAATATATACGATCCTACAGAAAAAGCATTAATTAAAGCATCAAAAGATCTAAAACTTTATTATACAAATCCAAGAACAAACGAGATTCCTTTTACTCCGGAAAACAAGTATATGGTGACATTTAATCTTGTTAATAATGATGAAATTGCATATATGAAAGGGGCTCCGGAAATTGTATTGGAAAAATGTTATTATATCTACAAAAACGGAAGAATATTACATCTAACAACACAGGAAAAAAACAAGATTCTGGAAATGCAAAAAGAAATGTCCTCAAACGCACTAAGAGTCCTTGCATTTGCATATAGCAAGGATTCAAGATTGGACAGAATGATCTTTACAGGTCTAATTGGAATGATAGATCCTCCAAGGGAAGAAGTTAAGCAATCAATAGAACAATGTAAGGAAGCAGGCATAAATGTTGTAATGATAACAGGGGATCATCCACTAACTGCAAAAGCAATAGCATCGCAAATAGGTATTGCAGGAAAGACAATAACGGGAAAAGAGCTTGAGAAGATAACAGTTGATAAGTTAAGCTCTATTGTCGAGAATATAGCAATATATGCAAGAGTCTCTCCTGAACATAAGCTAAAGATTGTAAATGCATTGCAAAAGAAAGGGTATATTGTTGCAATGACAGGTGATGGTGTAAATGACACACCAGCATTAAAACAGGCGGATATAGGCATCGCAATTGGTTCTGGAACAGATATAGCAAAAGAAAGTTCTGATTTGGTTTTATTGGATGATAATTTTTCTTCAATAGTCTCTGCTGTGGAAGAAGGCAGGAGAACATATTCAAATATAAAGAAATCAATAAAGTATCTCTTTTCAGGAAATCTTGCGGAAATCTTGGTAATCTTAATTTCTTTAATATTGCAGCTACCTTTACCATTAATTGCCATACAAATTCTCTGGATAAATTTAATAACTGATAGTTTCCCCGCATTGTCATTGACAACAGACCCTTCTAATGATCATATAATGTCAAAACCGCCGATAAAATCAAAAGAAAGATTGCTTCTAAAAGGAGAAATCTTAAATTTAATATTTACTGGAGTAATAATGACTGTAGGAACATTATTTTTATTTAACTTCTATTTGGATAAATATGATCTGGTTTATGCTCAGACAATTGCATTTATGACCCTTGCAACATTCCAGGTAATTAATACTCTAAATTATAGGACAGAAGAAAAAACGATATTTAGCATGGAGTTTTTCAAGAACAAATATATCCTCTTGGCATTAATAGTTTCATTCCTGCTGCAATTCCTTGTTGTATATTACCTAACTGATTTATTTAAGATAACACAGTTAAATTTATTGGATTGGTTAATCTTAATAGCAGTTTCTTCAACAGTCTTGGTATTCCAAGAGATAAGGAAAGTATTTGTAAAGAAAACAGTTTATTGAATATGAAAGATGAAATTTTAATAAAAGATGGCAAATCTTTATTGACAAAAAGTAAATTTAAATGTATGAATTGTCAAAGAATACCGTTGCATCTAGATAAAGAGAATGAATATTTTTGATGTAAATATTGTGATCAACTTTTTGATAGAGAACAACTTAATTAATTATTTAACCTTAGCCTGTTTAAATGCTTCTTCTATCTGTGCATCAGTCCACTTTTTTTGTTTTAACATTGATGCTATCTGGGGTTTGGTTATTCCTTTAGCAATGGAATTTTTAATGTAATTCTTTAAATTAGTCAAGTCTTGCTCGCTCTTAAATAACTTTTCTTTTTTGCCTATCTTTTTTAAATCACTAAAGAATCTTCCAAAGCCAAAAGGCCCGTGATAGAAGTTAAGGTAATAAACACCAACAATAACTAACACAATTAAGAAGATGATAAATCCAAGAGGATATTTTTTTCTGCAATCTTGAGGGCATGAGATTTCATCCTCGCCTGCATCGCAAACCTTGTTTCCGCAGTCAAATTCGTATCCAAATATCTCTTCGCCAAGCCCAGCCTCTCCAAGTTCAGAAAGAGGAGGAATTACAATTGTTCTTGATTCAGCAGCGCTAGAAACATCAACACCTTCAACAACATACGCAATCTCCCTTTTATCAACAGGCCATCTGTAAATTGAATTTGGAACAACAGCCTCATACCCTTCAGTTAATACTGTCTTTACATTGTTGCTTATCTCATATATATTCCCTTTCAGGGTTTTCGTAGTATCAATATTCTTTTTAACCAGTATAAAAGATTCTTCCTTATCAGTTATATAAGTAATTTCAACAAGCCTTGCATCGCCTTTAATATTAATCCCTTCCTGATATCCCAATAATCCAAATTTAAATGATTCAACATCGGTTATCCCTTCAATGTTTAATTTTGAAATCTCAGGCAATTCACTTAAGCTAACAACACCGGCAGAATCTGACTTAAATGAAGTTACTCTTAATGATCTTGGTGTGCTGTCCATCAACATAAATAAATTATTGGAAATTCTTGCTAATTCGCTTTCTCTTGTGGCATCTGATAGATTTAAAGCGCCACTATAGCTTATCTTTAACAAAGATAATTGTGTTGTTGCATTATCTAATTCCTGATTTATGCCTAATAGTTCAGCGCTGTCTTTAATCTCATCATTAGAGCCGGCAATAAAATTTTTTACCGAATTAATAGTAATCTCTGTGGCATTTAATGCAACCCCTAAATCACCCAGAATAGATCTTACGCTAACAACTGTTTCATAAGATCCGCTTATTCCGTTTTGATCAGTAACTGTTAATCTTACAATATAATCTCCTGTTTTGTTATAGCTCGTTTTGGCAACGCTTCCATTTTCGATCTTTCCATTTCCAAAATCCCACTTGTAGCCTTTAATATTCAAGCCCTCTGGAGAAAATGATTCGTTTCCATTAAATATGATCTCCTGACTAACACCTGGAAATCCTGGTTCATACATTATCAATGCAATAGGTTCATTTATGACATTAATAGTTGCACTTTTGCTTTCGCTGCCAATGCTTACTGTTAATGTATAAGTTCCAATGTCTAATGGAGCTACAAAGTCAGTTAAGAATCCGGAAGATAGGCTTTGTGTTTTTGAACCAGAATAGCTTACCTTTGGAGAACTATAGCTTATTGGAGTAAACTTTGTATATTCAGAGCTTGGCCCTTCTGTTCTTTTAACATCTGTAAATAAATCAATTAAATTAATGCTTCCTTCTCCTTTGCTCATGACAGTTATTGGAATTAAATCTCCCTTGGCAGGATATTCATCAATTAAAGTTGTAAGGTCATCTAAGCTTGCCTTGCCGCTTAAGTTAGTTTCAAACTTCGCATATTCATACCATATAAAATAATCCGTATTTGTAAGTGGATATACAGTTCCATCTTCATCTACAAAATAACCTGCAAATTTATCGTATTTAAATTCTTTTGAAATGCCATAATATGTATCTGTAATAGGACCTGTTCCAGAGCCAGTAGTTATGCATAAATATCTCTCGCCATCTGCATTTATGCCATTATTAATTATGCAATTTCTATTGGCAACTTCGCCTGTAACTGTATTAAAAGAGCAGCATAATTGATTAGTTCCGCAGCTGACAGGTATGCTCTCTGATTCAATGTCATCAATGATAAAAGCCAACAAGCCATATCCGTCTTTTACCTTCTTGACATTTGCAATGATCTTGTATTTTGGAGCAGCTTTGATGTTTATCTTTTCGCAAAATGCCTGCTTTGGTTTTATGTTTTCAACGCCATCGCTTTTAAAGCTGTAAAGATATGGAATTCCAGGATTAATATATCGCTCAGGTAAAGCAATAGGACCTCTATAGTTCCATACCAATATATCTCCAAGCTTGATGCTCGGTAACATAGGAGAAGGATCACCGCTCCCACTAACATTAAATATTAATTTATTGATTAAATCAGGTGTTATTTGCCCATTTTGTGTTAAATCAAGCCCATAGTTTGTATTGCTTCCAGCTTCGGTAAATTCAATTGTAGCAGTTGAAACAGGAGTTCCGCTTTTGGTATATGAAGCATAGGTTGCAGCAACATCCAAGAAATCCTCCAATGTTGTTTCATAGCTTATTTCATTTAAACTGATAACAACAGGCGTATCAGCATCTAATTCACCATTAAAGCTAAAATTAAAGCTTCCATCTAAATGTTGATTAGGACCATAAGAAGTTTTTCTCAAGTTTAAGCCTAAGCTCGCATATACACTATAGCTTAATAAGATAATTATTAATATGATAAATACACTCTTTTTTATCTTAATCACCTCTTATAGATTCATTTAAACTCCTTTAAAACCTTTTCTCTTTCATTAGGGATAATCTGAAATTTAAAATTCTTAAATTTTTTAACATCTCCATGAAATTCATTCAAGAATATAGCTAAGGCACCAACCTCGGAATGTGGCTGCGAACTAACACTTAAATTATAATTAGCTGATCTATAGATATCCCACTCAACTTTGTCACCGCCAACAACAACCAGGATATTCTTGTCTAAATTATTCAAGGCTTTTTTATAAGGTAAGCCATAAACAGTTAGATGTACAATGTTATATGTTTCTTTTTTCTCATTTATTAATCTTATTGCATTATCTATATGTTCAATATCAAAAGGACCTCCGAATTTCTTAACGACAGAATTAACGCCCTCTTCCATCTCAGAATCCTTTTGTCCGGAATAATACATCTTGATTGCCCCAAATGCCCTTGCAACCAAGGCAACATGTGTTGTTATCCTGCAGTCTCTTGGCAACCTGTGATTTAATCTCAAAATCTCAATCATTTTAATCCCTCAACTATGTCATTAAAAACTTTGTCCATAGAGTTATTTCCATTAATAATAATCAGCTTTTCTTTATAAAATTCTAATAAAGGTTTGGTTTCTTTATCAAATATATCCAATCTATTTTCAATAATCTCTTTAGTATCGTCGCTTCTTCCTTGTTTTCTAGCTCTTCCCAATAATCTTTTTATAATATTTTCTCTTGATGAATTTATATATATAACTTTATCAATATCTAAATCCTTAGCCTGATTTATATTTCTTGGATAACCATCTAAAATAAAGCCTTTGTTAAATTGTTCTAAAATATTATTAACAAAATCAATTATCTTATCATCAGGCACAAATTCACCTTTATCAATATAATCTTTGGCCATTAAACCAAATTCGGTCTTTTTTTTAACTTCATCCCTTATTAGATCACCTGAAGAAATAACAGGTATATTTAGATATTTAGATAGTTTTTTGGCTTGAGTTCCTTTGCCTGTTCCAGGAGGTCCTATTAAAATAATTTTCATATAAACGCTCCAGTTGTTTTTATATAAAGTTCTGTTATGATAAATAATATGTATATAGCTATTAAGGATATTCCTTCTCTCCAATCTAGCTTATTTCCGCTGTAGACAAATGTTAAGAATAAGAAAGTTGCAACAGCCATAAATATGGCACTGGAAAAGAACAAGATAAAATTAGCTGTTATAGGATAAATCAATGCAGTAATACCCAAAACTAGCGTGGAATTAACAACAACAGAACCTATAACATCACCAAGCGCCAATTCAGAATGCTTATGTAAAACAGCGCTGGTCTCAAATACCAATTCAGGCAATGATGTTCCGATAGCCAATAAGAATAATCCAATAATTATTGGAGGCAATGCAAGTTCTATGGATAATAATGTTGCGTATTTTACAATATATTTTGCACTATAAAATAATAATACTAGGCTGAAGAGAAATAGAACTGTGCTTAATATAATATCAAGCTTCTTTATATTATTTTCTAAAGTTTTTTTAAACCTTCTTCTGTTTACTAACACATTCCAAGAATAAAATCCAAAGATTGATACAAGTACAACACCATCTATTCTGGATAAAC
>Ga0209542_10015599_pt1 | contig 12716 bp, 15 predicted proteins | sample RifCSPhighO2_01_FD_184028 | JGI IMG/M metagenome (GOLD analysis project Ga0209542, IMG submission 184028) | Soil microbial communities from Rifle, Colorado - Rifle CSP2_plank highO2_0.1 (SPAdes) (version 2) | ecosystem: Environmental > Terrestrial > Deep subsurface > Rock core/Sediment ...
GTCCCAGGGTACACCCAACCTACGTATCTTAAAAGCGGTCCCAGACTCTTGGATCTCTAATATAACTCTAAATGATGATTGGTACTTAACTATTCGATACCTTAATGGGATATTACAAACTTGTTGGTCCCAATAGACTGGGCGTAAATGACCCGTATACGCCATGCGCAGTTAAGGCTAGTAACCTTACACATTCGGGCGGTAAGTTGATACCGAGAGGTATCTATATAAACAAATCGCAAACTTTCTTTGATTGTGTTTTTCTCTAGGTTCCGTGAGGATCTTAAGAAGAACATAATGGTCGTTTATCTGGAACGTTAATCCAGCACTTCGAAAGATATACTTTCTTTTAAAGAAAATCGAAGTAGCCCTTATAAAACCTCACTTTTTGAAAAACAGCCCACCCATATAGACACATGGGTAATTTTACAGACCACATAATAAGGTATGTAAGAGTTACCATTAATTAATACTTTGCGGCAAAAAATAAGAATCCCGGCGGGAATTAATATCTCTTTCTCTCTCTTATTGCGAAGCAGTCTTCTCTGAGGGGCTTGTAACAAGTTCAATCAAACTCAAACGTTCTAATCGTATCTAAACCTATTTAAAACATAGGTTTTAAGCCGTTATCATTTATTTTTCCAATAATCGCAGTCATACCACTTCACTTAGAGTCACTGGGTATTGTGATTCAGATCCAACAAAAAAACCACCTATTCAGTAAGTGCTAAATGCTTGAATTATCTATAGTATTTTTATATAATTCAACTATAGGATTAGGAATTCATACTACGAATATAAATTTCTAACCTATTTTAGCGGACGAGCTTAGGCTCGTTTTTTCGTTTTTGGGCAGAATTTGGCTTAGACATAAAGAGACCCATTCCGTCTCTTGTTAAACTGATTACTGGTATTTGGAAAGAACTACCGACCATTATTCATAAACACATTGCTAATTATTTATTGTGCCCTCGACAGCAGGCACACCTCAATCTTGTTGGGACTGAGGTCTACCTACAAACTCCGGATATCCAGATGTCCGCGCTCGGATCTCTGTTGAACAGAAAATATCTTGGCCTTCCATACACGAAAATTTCGATCAATCTTAAACAGCGTGTTGTTCTTTCTGGGCAACAGAAATAAAAAAAGCGGATTGATATTATCGCACCGCATAAAAAGAAAGAGCCCACGAGGCGGGCACGGAATGTGCGGGCTCTCACGGGCTGTGGGAATTTAGGCGGGTTCTTTCCATCCTGGCTGGGCCCGAACTTCGAGAAGCTGTTCGATCGTGAGGTTGAGCATGTCCCATCCACGATCTTTGCAGTATTTCTCGACGAACGCTTGGCGTCCAGTCAGGACCTTTGCCTGCTGGTCGTTGACCCCAACGGCAACTATGCCACCGGGTAATTGGATGTTCCGTCGTTTCTCGGACATAGCCTCCTCCTTTCAAACTCTACTTGAATTGCCAACCCAGCGATGTGCTCTTGTCGGCCAAATCAGCTTTGATCGGTATGAGCTTGAAGCTAGTTGACGCTTTGATCGTGATCACGCTCCTGACCGAAGCCGGCCAGTAGCCGTGCGGCTTCGGTTTTGCCAGTTCCTCCGCCAACTTGGCAAGATACTTCTCGTATGCGTAGATCTGACCCCGTCGCATCGAATCGTATCGAGGATGGACCGAGAACCAGATGTGCTGTTCCTTCGGATGGAAGTTCTGAACGACCACCTGGCCATCACCGAGATAAAAGATACTCGGTGGCTTCTCGGCTCCATCGGGAACATCGTCCTCTTTCCATGGAAAGAGCTTGTCGACTTCCTTGATGGAACTTCGAAGTGCATCCAGATCGGGGTTTTCCAGCGGTGGCTTGAATACGAAAACAATCTCGCCCTTCACGCCGTACCGACGATCTCTCATCTCCGCAACTGCCTGTCGAATCTTTTCTGTTAAGGTACTCATCGAGATACCTCCTGAGTGTAGGCAAGGAAAATCCCAGCTACACCCATATTATACCATGATTTTTAAGCACTTGCAATAGTAGTGGTTTTCTGGTATACTGTGAGTAGATACCAACATGGTGTTGGTATGCCATGCGATGAGGAGGATGAGTGTCATGGCCAAGAACACGTTGTACGGAATCGTCGAGTTAGTTCAGGAACCTTCGGGTAACCTAAGATCCTTGCCGAATGACACATTTCGGCTTCATCTGGGTCACGGCATTGATCCGGTGAAGGATCTATATCTCCTGACAGAGATCGGCATTCGGGTCAGGGATCGTGTCTTCGATGTGCGGAGTGAGGTGGGCAACATTCACCTCCGAATCCACATCGGGAACTACGCTTCGGCGGGAATGTTCTACGAGCGTGAACTACACGTCAGTCGGGACAAGAACTACAAGGACCAGGACGTGCTTCACCTCAAGGAAGGCCCGCGATTCTTCGAGACCCATGCCGGAGATACGTTTCCGCACTGGCTGGGATTGTTCCTGGAAACAAAAATCTCAAGGCAATAACCACCCAATCAAGGAGGTGCCTGATGGCACAGACAGCAGCAACGAAGGACAGATTCGGGAGCGATCAGTTCCCGATTCTCTTCGAGGATGGACGTGTGCGGGTTTACAAGAACCCGACGAATGAAGTCTTTGTCGAGGACGTCCAATCGGGCGCCACGATGAGGATCAACTCGTACGGTCACGGCGATGGACTTCAGTTCACCGCCGTTGGCGATGTTCGACCAACCGTGATCAACGGCATGGTCGGATGGCACGTCAGTCGACGCTAGTCGACACAGCCCCGAGCAGAGAGCCCCGTGCAGATGCACGACCTCTGCCGGGGCTCTTTTATTTTTTCAAACAAAAAAGCGGGTTGATACTATCGCACCGCTTGCAACATTGACCTAAGCTTGATAACCAAATAGCCTCCAAGTGGTTTCAGTATTTGGATGACATTTCATTTGATGTTCTCGAACAAATGACCTTTTGACGTTCAGGTGGCAAATCGGACACTTCAAACAACAGCTTTCTCGTTGTCTGAAACTATTAGTTTCGTTATTATCGCAATCACATCGATGAGCACACTTCTGGTTACAACTCATCTTACCTCCGTACCCCAGTCAAACCGCAACTTTTCTGCACATATTCAACGGATGTTTTGAGAACTAGATTGTCTTGCTCATCACGAAGTCGACCTTCGGCATCCCAACTTAAATCTGGAAAGTCTGACAGAAGTGGCTCGACTAAGTGAAGTGTTGTTGGACTCAGTCCACCAGCCACACCCAAACCCAAGTTAAGATTTGCTGCATGAATTGCTTTGAGGTAAGCTCTAGCCCTTTCAGTATCAAATGGAATACCTAATCCACCACTGGGGTCAATAAGTACATAATCAATCAGGTTTTCGTATTTCATCAAATCAAATACCAGATTTTTAGGAGAATGGTTGATGGTTCGCAGGGCCTTACCCCCTATTTGAAGAACAATAACCTTGTTCGGTACATGTTTACGAAATTCAGCAATAGCTCCACGAGATGGCCAGGTGATATTCAACTGAAATCCATGAAAGAATGGCCCTCCAAGCTGGCTCATATGAATTAATTCATCAATTAAGAAACTTGGATTCTCATGATGATTATCGGTGCTATAGTGAATGAGATTCAAAACTCCCTCATGCTGAGTAAAAATTCCTGAAATATCTTGAACTCTCGGATAACGATTCGGCCACTTATTCTTTTGACCTGATAGGGTTTTCTTACTGGCAAGTACGCCAACCATTAAAAGTCGGTTTGAATCTTCGGCCATCATTGAGTCAGATACCGAATAAACTTCATTCCTGGAGGTAAAGCCAGTAATGCCTACATATACCTGTCTCATTCTATGCTCCTTGTGAACGAACTAAAAACTAGGCTATATAATAGCATGATTTTTATTACTCGTCCAGGGTCAAAAAAAATGACAAAATTATTCATGTAATTTTGGCCTTCATTTGAGCTTTTTTGGAACGTTTTGAGACATTTTATAATATATCCTGGGAGTATGATAATATATCAGCGATGCATTGGTATGCAATAGGAATTTAAGTTTCTGCACCACCAGAATAAAGGATTTACTACTGCATGATGACACTCTCGCTCTCAAAAAACCGCCAAAGTCTTGTTTCTGGCCAAACTTTGTGTAGAATAACAATCGTCTATGCTACAAAGATTATTCAATATAATTAAGGCCCACCAGTATCAGATATTCCTGGCAGTTTGTATATTAATGATTGCTTTTATTAGCTTTAATTTGGGTAAAATAGCTTCCAATGAGAAAGGTTCTATTAAAATAACCAGTGATGCCAATATCTACAAGGCGACTCAAACAGAAAATAATCCTTCAACAAGCTCAGAACCTTTGGCCCCAAAGGCAACACCTAAGCCATTGGATTTAAGGGTCGTGGTTTCTAAGGCATCGGATAGTAGAAAATATCACCATTTTTGGTGTGGCTCATGGAAAAAAATTAAGTTAGAGAATCAGTTGTGGTTCAATACGGCTACCGAGGCAGAGGCACAAGGTTATACTCTAGCAGGGAATTGCACTAAGTAATAACGACTTAAATCATTTCTTGGTAATCCACCTGGGAGGTAAAGTATCCGGTCTTGGAATCCTTAATACGGCTACCAGGCTTATAATCTATAGTAAAAGCATAGTCTATAAAATTGAGCAGTGTCGTGTTATCGTATTTAATTCTGATAATTTAGAAGTAAATTAGAATGGACAAACTTAAAAAGCTATGCTATTATATAGTCCAGTTTTTAGCTATTTGAAAAGAGGGACATTATGAAGGTTAAGGATATTGAAGTTTATGAGGGTGCTCCTCCACCACATAAACATACCAAGGGAATAAAATTTTCTCAGCTAGATAATCGAGAACGAGGGGTTATGGTATCTCTATCAACACGCCTTACCAGTAATCGGAACCACGCCACGCTCTACTACTCTACTGGGGATTGTGTAACCATCTGGGTTAGCGCAAAAACAGAGAGAGTGTTAACTACAAAAATAACCTGGATTAAAAAGATAGTCCAAGAATTATCGGAAACAACTAAACCCCGCGAGAGAATAACCACACCTGAGCACAAAGAACCAGCACCTACGAATAGAACTGTTCGATTTTGCTCTCAGTGTGGTAGAAATCCTGTGCACTACGACCTGAATGTTTGTTACGATTGCGAATACTATAATTAATTTTCTCAATGCCGACCTAACCGTCGGCCTTTTAATTTAATGATATTTATGTAAAATATGCACAATGTTCAAAAAAGTATCTAACCTCATCAAATCCTCCCAATACCACATATTCCTGGCTGTCTGTATTGGGCTTATCTCTTTTATCAGTTTTAATCTAGGCAAAGTAGTTTCCAACGAGAAAGGCTCTCTGAAAATTACCCAAGACGCTAATATCTACAAGGCGGTTCAAACAGAAAATAATCCTTCGACAAGCTCAGAACCTTTGGCCCCAAAGGCAACACCTAAACCACTAGACTTAAGGGTTGTAGTTTCTAAGGCATCGGACAGTCGAAAATATCATTATAGTTGGTGCGGAACCTGGAAAAGAATAAAACCCGAGAATCAGCTCTGGTTTAACTCAGATAAGGAAGCTGAGGTAGCGGGGTACACCTTAGCAGGAAATTGTACTAAATAAAAAATTTTCTTGCCATATCTCAGATAATGTATTATTCTCGTAACAGAATTTTCATTGTATTAAGGAGTGGTCAGCAGTGACAAAATTAGTTGTTCGGTTGACTGGGGAAGCAGAAAAAGGGTTTAGGGAACTATTGAGCAGAACCACAGCTGATGAAAAAGAAGTTGTTCTTGACGCTTTAGCTCTTTTGCATTTTGCTGTTTTTGAAAAGACCAAAGGCAAACAGATTGCCGTTTTTGACCCCAAAACTAAAGAGGCTACTGTTTTTAGTCTGCCAACTTTGAATTTAACTAAAACTAAAGAGTAGGTTCGAAACAGGATAATTATCCTGTTTTTATTTTTATTTCAAGGTAAGAACTATAATCTATCATAAAAACATAATCTATAGTTTCGTGCAGTGTTGTGTAGTCGTGGTTATACGAGATCGAGATCCGCTTTTGACTTGCCTTGACTATGAGGGTGTCTTGCCTGAAAACAATACGGCCGAAAGAGCTATCCGTCCCCAAGTTGTTATGCGTAAGATATTCGGGGGCTCCCGTTCCTTAGACGGAGCCAAAGCTCATGAGGTTAATACTTCAGTGATTGAGACGATGCGGAAACAAAACCCAGATAAGAATTTCTTTGAGATCATGCTGCCACTACTAGAGAAGCGGGCCGAAGAACGGCAGAAGGGACACTCAGGGTTGTGAGCTGATACACACGTACACACTGCCAAGCGTAGAAGAATTCGGAACATTCACTTCCTACGCTACGTTGCATAAAAACCAAATCTTTGATACACTATTCTCATAAGTTTTTATTTTAATTTAGTGTAGTAATTATTAGAACGTAGAAAGTAGAACGTAGAAAGTAGTAGGGTTAAAAACACTACCTTCCGCATGCTACCTTCCGCCTACTGATGTTAACTTTCCACAAAAATGTTTTCAAATCTAAGCCCGCTTATAGCGGCAATTTCGGCGTTATTACCAGGTTTAATCATAGGTTATCTGGCACGACAAGTATTATCGACTAGAAAGGCGAGCCAGGCCGAATCTAAGGCCGAGGCGATATTAAGTGAATCTAAGTCTAAATCTCAAGATATAATTCTCGAAGCTAAGAATAAGGCTCTCGAGATGCTAGAGGAAGCTAAAAAAGACGAAAAGGAAAGGAACTCACAACTTGCAAGAATAGAAAACCTCCTAACTAAGAAGGAGAGTGAACTTGACGTAAAGGCTAAAGAACTTAAAGCTGAAAAAGACTCTCTTATTGTCAAAGTTCAGGATGTGAGTCAGTTAAAAATCGACCTGGACAAAACACGGCAAAAGCAAATTTCTGAACTTGAAAGAGTTGCAACCTTAACCAGAGAACAGGCCAAAACAGAACTTTTCTCTAAAGTCGAAGATGAATCCAAGGACGATCTTTATAGAAAAATGGTTAAGCTCGAGCATGATAATAAAGATGAGCTTGATAAAAAAGCTAGGGAGATTTTGACTACGGCAGTCCAGCGTTATGCCGCATCTCAAATAGCGGACTCGATGAGTACGGTTGTTAGTCTGCCTTCCGATGAATTAAAAGGTAAGATTATAGGTAAAGAAGGAAGGAATATCAAAACAATCGAAAGATTGACCGGGGTAGATATAATAATAGACGATACGCCGGAAGCCCTTATAATATCTGGGTTTGATCCTGTCCGTCGTCAAATCGCTAAACTGGCTTTGGATAAATTAATTATCGATGGCAGAATTCACCCGGCCAAAATCGAAGAGATGGTGGAGAAAGCTAAAACTGAAATCAATGACAAGATTAAAGAAGCGGGCGAGGCGGCGTTATTTGAAACAGGAATAGGAGCGGTGGATCCTCGTTTGTCTTATTTCTTAGGCCGTTTAGCTTTCAGAACGAGTTATGGCCAGAATGTTTTATTTCACTCTATTGAGATGACTCATATTGCCGGTATGATAGCTTCCGAGTTGGGAGCTGATGTTAGCGTGGCTAAAAAAGGAGCTTTATTCCACGATATCGGTAAAGCCGTGGATCATGAGGTCCAGGGAACTCATGTCGAAATCGGTCGGAAAATTTTACAAAAATTTGGTATGGACGATAAAGTTGTAAAGGCCATGGAAGCCCATCACGAGGAGTATCCTTATTCAACCCTTGAATCTAGGATTGTTCAAACAGCCGATGCCATATCGGGTGCACGTCCCGGAGCCAGGAAAGATACCGTCGAAATATATATTAAACGACTTGAAGACCTTGAGAGAATTGCTACCTCTTTTGAGGGTGTAGAAAAGACCTATGCCGTCCAGGCCGGAAGAGAATTAAGAATATTCGTTACGCCTACCACTATCGACGATTTAGGCGCTCTTAAGTTAGCCAAAGATATTGCTAAAAAGATTGAGGAAGAAATGAAATATCCGGGCGAGATAAGAGTGAATGTAATAAGGGAAACAAGGGCAGTTGAATATGCTAGGTAGTAAAATCTAGGACACCTGTTGATATATTGGTTGCATTTTCCTCATAAAACCTCGAAAATATAAGAGTTAGGTTATAAAATTCTATGGTCGATTAGAATTACTAGTAAGTTAAAATTCAAAATTAAAAAGTCAAAATTGCAATTAAAAATTCAAAATTATCTTAAACCTTTAAGGTTTAAGATTGAAGTTTTGCATTTTACCTTTTAAATTTTTAATTAATATAATGCCAGTAAAAAAAGCTCAATTAGCAGACAGATTAGCCGAAAGATTCGGAGTTTCCAAGAAACAGGGAGCCGAGTGGCTCGATGGTTTTATCGAAGAAATTACTAAGGTTCTCCGAACGGGAGATAAGGTTAATATTACCGGTTTTGGTGTTTTCAAGGTTGCTGACAGAAAAGCCCGAGAAGGTGTCAATCCTAAGACCGGAGAAAAGATTCATATTGCCGCTTCTAAGAAACCCCGCTTTACACCCGGTAAAGTTCTTAAAGAAGCAGTCAAATAAGCTAATATTCCTGCCTACCGGCAGGCAGGTTGGATCCAAAATATTATTTTTAACACTAATCTAAAAACCCTCTTCTCGAGGGTTTTTAGATTATACCTAGACAATTGTATTTTATAGAGATATAACAAAAGCATATAGACTCGTACTTTAACAAGGCGGTTGTTATGGAAGATTATGCCATTGTTGCCCCCGGTACTTTTCCTAGACTAGCACCCCTTACCGGCACGTTTCATGCCCTAACTAATGCTTTTGCTGAAGGTAGATTAGCTAAAGAGGCTTCTTATGTTACCGCAAGTTCGGTTGGCTCAATTCCGGCATCTATATTTGTGCAGAAATCAGAAGCAAGATTTATTGAAGCGGAAAGAATGGAAATTAATTTAAGAAAAAAGCAATTTGTGAGCCTTCACCCCCAGCTTAAAAGGAATGTAGGTTTAGATTTTACTGCAATTCTTGGATTATTGGGTTTGGCGTACGAAGCGGGGCGAATTAAAGATAAGCGTCCGGAACTAAGTGCACTCATTATGGCTGTTTTAGTTGCCGGGGCCTATAAAATATCAGAAAAAGCTATAAAAGATATCTTTAGAACTCCTTCATTCCTTGTTTACCCTAATCTTTCCAAGCTTTTATCTAGACTGCTTGATTTTGATGCAATATTCAATTCTCCGATAAAAATAGAAATACCGGCAGTTAATATCAATAAAGCCGGCTGGACGCTCCCCCAGATACTTGCCGATCCGCCTCTTTATAGAAGCTGGAAAAACCAAGGCTGGGTAAGTGTTACTAACTTTAGACCCGAAGATATTAATCTTGAGGAAGCGGTTCGAAAAGACAACTATGTCCGAAAGATGATAAACAGCATGCGCATACAGGGTCATTTTGATGCCGGTAGGCATAACAATGATAGTAACGATGCCATCTTTGATACGGCGACTTATTCAAATATGCCAATTCATTTTCCTATAGATTTAGGTTATTCCAATATTGTTGTTCTGCATTATAATTCCAGTGCAGAAGGCCCTACCGAAAGAGTATTCAATAAGTGGACAGAATCTATCAACCGCTGCGGCGATATATCGGTTGCGGAAAAAACGAAAGAGACTATACTAGGTTGTCTTCGCATCAATAATGATTTAGCACAGCTCGATGAGTATAAAAAGGCTATGGACGAACTGGCGGCATATCTTAGTTATTATCCGCTTGGCACCTTTCTCCGGCTAGAGGAAGCTTTAAAATCTGGACGCGAGGCAACAGATAAATTTTCATTTTCCCATAAAAAGAAAATTAATATTTTATTCGTTAATTCCAGCAGGCCGATACCCGACGCCCATTTCAGTGATTTTACTCAAGATCAAATGATTGAAGGGATTAATATAGGATGGATGACCGGTCAGGATATTATTCCCTTGATAAACAAGATGATCGCATAAAATACTCAAAGCTTCTCTATAAATGAGAAGCTTTTTAATTGAGGTCGATCAATTTCCCGAACGTTTCATACTGGAGCAGGATAGTAGATGACGTTAGAACCTATTTTATAAATGGAGATAAGTTATTTATCCCAAACTTTACAACTTGCGTATAATATTATATATTATCGAACAGAGCTTTTACAAAGGGCTGCCCATGGATGCCAAACAACTTCGGAAAATGACTAAGGATAAGTCAATTTCGGATAGTAAAGTCTTCAAAGCATTGAATGATTTTCTTGCTGATAAGAAAGATGCGTCTGGTAATATTATTGCTCCAACCGAAAAAGAGATGAAAGATATCGAAAATCTTTCACGACTTATTCAAAAATGGCGGCCCACAGTGATAAAGAAGATGGCAAGACATGTAATTTTGCAACACAAAAACTGTTGCTGTAAACCTTAATAATTCTTAAGGTTTTTATTGTGGAGCGGGATAGTTGATGACGTTAGAACCTATTGGGAGTCATCAACTAACTTATTTTATATACCTAGTTTGACTACTACTTAATATTATGGTATTATATAGATAGGAGGTGTTCGATGACGGATGTTCGCTTTCTGGGTATTAGATTTAGGTCTAATGACCACAAGCAGTGGTTTTTGATTCAGCTATTTGTTCTTTTGAGCAGTTCCTTGTTATATTCTTTTGGCAACATGTTATCCATCGTTATTTTGTTAGTTCAGGTTTCTATACAAATCATTGTAACTGGGGCAGCAATTTATGCTATCAGAATAAAGAGATTCCAAACACAAGTATACTCCGACGACTGCATATGGTTCAACCCTCTACTTTCTGTAGTCCACGTTACCATATTCAGTTTGTTCTATTTCCGAAGCGGCTAACTGCCGCTTTTCGCTTTGAGCGGGTTAGTAGATGACTTAGAACCTTTTTGTCATCGACTGAGTTATTTTATATACCTAATCTATCCGTAGGAGCAGTTGAAAGCAATTAAAAAGCGGGTGATATTATCACACCGCTTTGAATTCCACCTCGCCTGTTGTAGGAGACGGATAATACTTGGGTTTGTATCTGTTATCTTCCGCATAACAACGTTTCATGGAGTTATGCTGAGCACGAAGCTCTTTGCCCGTATTCGGGGTGGTCATCTGAGTTTCACGATATGTGTCGTCATCAGCCATGTTATCTAAAGCATACTGCATGGCTTGGATATACAGGACTTCATGTAAAACTTCGACGCCATCTACAAGCAGATCATATCTAGCACGCGACTGAACTATGCGAGGATTGACCACAAGAAAAGCTTTCATTGAAACTCCTATGTGAAAGTAAACTTTGCACATCTTACACAAAAATCATCCCACTGTCAATCTTTTATGTTCGGACCTCTCAGAAATGCAGATACAATCTAGCAAATCGCCACTTTTAACAACTTTACCCTTAAATCAAAAATCACAAGGTTCGAACATCTGAATTAGACTAGTCGTTTTCTTCTGAATGCAATTCCCGAAGCTGATTTAAGATATTTCTCAAAAGCTTCAGCCTTTTCTTGTGTAGGAAATGCACAATACCAAATTACCTTCCAAGGTTTGAATTTACTCGTATGCTTATTAGCTCCTGAATTGTGAGATTCTAGACGCTTACTTAAATCTGAAGAAGAACCAATATATGTTTAGTTTGTGTTACCGATACTCCGAAGAATATATACGTAATGCATGATTCAAGCGTCCTTCTTCGCGTAAAGCTACGAAGGACACTTCTTCTTAGTGCCTCTCCGTGTTTATCATAAACGCTTTATGTAAACTAGGGGCGAAGCACTTCGAAGCTCGAAGAGCGAAGAAGTGAGCGGGTAACGAGATTCGAACTCGTGTCTACTGCTTGGAAGGCAGTCGTACTACCACTGTACTATACCCGCAACAAGTCATATTATAGCACAAAATAAGTAAATTAAAAATCCCCGAAGAGGGGATATTTTTATTACCTGTTTTCTATTGCTTCGGGGAATTTTGGTGCAGGTCCAACAAGATTCTGTTCATATACTTTATGAAATATATATTTAACTATTGGCAGAGCAGCTTTGCTGCCGGTTTCTTTCGGGGCAAGCTGACTATTATCATCAAAGTCAATTCTTGCAACAACGGTTACGCCGTTTGGGCCATGAGTAAATCCTGCAAATAAGGCGTTACGAAAATCATCAGTTGTTCCGGTTTTGCCCGCGATAGGAACGGGAAACTTCTCGACAGTAAGTGAGTAGGCTGTACCACCAGGTGTAGTTATTACTTTACGAAGGCATGACTCAACCATTTCTAACGCTGGTTTATCTATTTCTGACGGTTTAATATTGTTTGTTTTTTCAAAAATAATTTCGCCATTACGAGTAATAATACGTCGTATTATATGGGGTTCGGCTGATAAACCAGATGCTATTTCGCGATAAGCATTTGCCAGTTCCAGAACATTAATTTCTGAAGCGCCCAGAGCCGAAGTAGGATAATAGACCGTACGGCCTTTATGATCTAATGCGCTATGGAAGGGACTTTTGACGCCGAGTAATTTTGCCGTATCGATAACTTTTTTCATTCCGCTTTCTTCGAAAGAGCCCTTACCTATAGAGAGGACTAACCTGACTGTCGGAGCATTTCGGGAACGGTAGAGAGCTTCACAAA
>Ga0209542_10015600_pt1 | contig 12715 bp, 8 predicted proteins | sample RifCSPhighO2_01_FD_184028 | JGI IMG/M metagenome (GOLD analysis project Ga0209542, IMG submission 184028) | Soil microbial communities from Rifle, Colorado - Rifle CSP2_plank highO2_0.1 (SPAdes) (version 2) | ecosystem: Environmental > Terrestrial > Deep subsurface > Rock core/Sediment ...
AAATCTGCCGGCACTGACAGCGCCGTTTGACTTGAGCTACCCGATTAACCTGGGTTTTGGTCAGCAGTTAAGAGATCCACTGGTCAAGCAGAAATATGCTGATTTTGGTTTGCTGGGTCACGACGGGGTTGATTTTGACTTGCCCGAAGCGACGCCGGTTTTAGCTACCGATGACGGTGAAGTGGTGCGGGTGCGCGCCAACGGCGACTATGGCGCTACCGTGGTCATCCAGCACACCTGGGGCAGAAGCTACTACGGCCACTTAAGCTTAATTACTAAAAAAGAGGGAGACAAAATTTCCCGGGGGCACCCTTTGGGTTTGTCCGGCCACACCGGTTTATCGACCGGGCCGCACCTGCACTTTGGAATTAAGCCGAACGAGAATGACATGAATAACGGCTATTACGGTAAAATTAACCCTTTGCCGTATCTGGCTTTAAAACCCGGAAATCAGGATGTTTTGGGAGCGCAGACGGCGCCGCCGCTAGTTGAAGCCTCGCTTTCTGAAAGTCAAAATAACCAGGTGTTAATTTGGAACCTAGACCTTAAAAAAGGCGACAAAGTCACTTTGGGTTATAACTATCAAGTGCCCAACTTGAGCCCCCAATTCTATCTTTTAGGGCCGCTGCAGTTTACTAAGACAGACGGTAGTCTTACTTGGAGCGAGGGCCGGCGCTGGCAGTTGGCGATCGACGTCGATGGCTCAGGGGCAAATACGGTCGATCCTACCACCGGAACAGTTTCCACGACCGGTAATACCTATACCTTTACTTTTGATCCTTCAGAAGCAATGGATACAGGAGGCATAACTATTACTGTTCCCGCCGGCTGGTCTGCCCCGCAGGGAACGGCCGGGACAGCTGGGTACACGGTGGCGGCAGGAACAGGGAATGCAACCGTGGCAAGGGTTGTGAGCACCGCAGATTCAACCACGGGTTGGGCGGAGGACGATGGTGATGCGTGCGGTAGCCTAGGGACTGACACCTCTATTAAACAGGAAGGATCAGCGTCCATAAGTTGCGTTAATACCACTACTGGACCAGACGGAGATGATAGCTTTAGCTTTGCCTTTACTTCAGAGGATTGGAGTTCGTATAGTGAAATAGCGGCGTGGTTTCGCTCGGATGACGGTAGAGCTTCTGGGGAAGTGCAGTTTGCTTATGATGATGATGCTCCCTGTTGGGGCACGGGCGGTAATGCTGGGGTGGTGGAGGCTTTTGCCGACTTTGCTTTAACGGCTGACACCTGGACCTATGTAAAAAGAACTTTGGCAGCGACCAGAACGGCCATAGTAGCTGTTTGTATTGGTTCAGGTGGCGATGGTTTTGATAACGATACAATCTGGATAGATGATGTATTGATTGGGCCAGGAGCGGCAACTTTTACCGGTTCCGGGCCGTGGACGATCACGACCAGGTTTTTGGATTTGGCGGCAACAGAAACGGTTACGGTTACTTACGGCAGCGGCGGCGGCGCCAGCGGAGTGACTAATTCTGCCACAGAAGCGGTGCACACCTTTACTACTGCCTCCAGGGTGAGTGATATATCTACCGGTTCATATCAGACTTTAACCGGTGGCAGTCCGACAGTCACGCTATCGGCGCCCGCCGGCCCGACCACTGATCAGCAGATGCGCCATGGTAATTGGTTTAATGCCTCGGGAGTTGAGCAAAGCTTTACTTTTTAGAAATATGAAGAAAAGATCTAGTTTTTACAAGTTCTTACAACTATTTTTACAAGAATAATATTTATACTGCCTTGGAGCCCGAAAGGGAGTGTGTTGGAGGAGGGGCTTGTACCCCCGAAGTCCTTACGGACGCGTTGGGGGGGTTGGGGCCAGGGCTTTTCTACCGCCCGTACTGGAACTGGAACAATTACAGTTGCTTTTTTGGGGAAGTACTTGACAAAGGATTTTCCTTAATTAATAATTATAACCATGATAGACGAAAAAGTAAAAATCGAAGTTAAAAAAACTTCCGGAGGTATGAAAACTATTTTTACAGTTTTGATTTCCCTGCTTTTGGGTGCTGCAGTCATTTTTGGGTTAGCCAAGCAAAAGCCGGAGTTTTTGGGGCTGCCCAAGGATGCGGCCCAGGTTCAGGCAGAAGTTGATGTTTTGGTTGCCGAAGTCGATAGACTCATTGCTCTGCCAACTGATGAAAAGCCGACAGTGGCTACCATTACTGACGTCGATAAACTTAAAGACCAAAATTTCTTTAAAAATGCTGTCAATGGTGACAAGGTGCTGATTTATACCAATGCCCGAAAGGCCATTTTGTACCGTCCCAGTGAAAACAGAATCATTGAGGTGGGAGCGGTTAATATCAGCCAGGCCTCTCCGGGCCCATCACCAGCAACAGAAGTACAACCGACAGAACCGGTAGCCTCACCCCAGCCTTCAGCGGCCCCCAACGAATAAGAGTTTGATTAAACGTTGATTAGGAATCTTTCTCTGTTTAATTTTTAAGATAATAATTTGGCTATTGGTTTTTTTGGCTAAATCCAATAACGGCGCTAAAGTCCGGCCGGCCCACTCAACGGCAATGACAGTTTTAGGTTTTAAACGGTGTAAAAGCTTAAGCTCGTCAAGCTCGGCCAGGTGGTGCAGCCGCCAGGTGTCTAAATGCAAGAATTTGCCGCTAACCCGGTGGCGGGTAAAGGCGTACTCTTTCTCAATCGTGTAAGTGGGTGAGGTAATCGGGGTTTTAATGCCCAAAAACTCGCCAATGCCTTTGGCAAATTGGGTTTTACCTGCCCCCAAATCGCCGATTAACAAAAACATTAACGGCCTAACCTGTAGATCATTCCAGTGTTTAAGCATTAAAGTTTTGGCCAAATTGCTGGTGGCCTGCGCTGACGTGGTTGTGAATGATTTGGTTGGGATGGTTGGCAGTAGTTGGCCTTGCCTAAGAATCAGCGGATCGTCCAAAGTGGTGTCGACTACGGTTGAGGCGGGCCGCTTGGGCAGGGTGCCGGTGTCGATGACAAAATCAATTAAGCTTTGCTGTTTTTTGCTAGTTTGTTTAAAAAGTTGAGAAATGGAATAGGGTTTAGGTTTGTAGGAAACATTGGCCGAAGTGGCCGTGATCGGACGACCAAGTTGGCGGACAAGCTCAAGCGGGACAGGATGATCGGGAATGCGGATGCCTAAAGTTCCTGTTTCGGATTCGACGCCGGCAGCTATCCGGTGTTTACCGGCAGACACCACCGTTAAGGGACCGGGTAAAAATTGGCGGTAAAGATTTTTGGCAGTGGCATTAAGTTTGACAAAGTTACCGGCCATGGTTTGGTCGGTAACCGCGATTGATAAAGGTTTGCCTTCGCGCCTGGTTTTGTAGGCAAGGAGCTTATCGACCGCTTTTTGGTTATTGGCATCAACCCCGGCACCATAGCAGGTTTCAGTCGGGTAAATGACTAAGCCGCCCCGTTTTAAAACGGCCACGGCCTTGTCTATCTGGCTCTCCATTTACTTTAAGTTGATCGAGTAGAGGTTGGGGGGTAGATTGCCGCCGCCGTTTAGAGAAGCCAAGATTAAAAGTCTCGAGCCGTCAGGCCAGGGGAAGGCAAAGTTTTGGGCAAACGGTCCGGCGTAAACAGTCTGCCGGTTGGTGCCGTCGTACTCGGCAATCACTAGACGTGCAGGCTCACTTTCCACCATGATTAAGTGACGCGAATCCGGATACCATTGCGTTGGCTGGACATTTAAGGGTAAAGAGCGGTTAGTAAAAACTTGTAAAATTGACAATTTCTCTTTTGACGGTTCCAAAGCGGCCGCAATCCAGAAATTTTTGTCTTCCTTTAAATCGTAAACATAGATATTTCCCGGCTGCAAGGTTCTTTGCTCGTCCTGGGTGGAGGAGGCCGGCAGCGTCGGGATTAAACCAGCTGGAATTTGGGCGCTGGCGGTAGCAGTGTAAAGCATTTTTTCTCCGTCGGGTGAGAAATATATGGCTGTGGCTGAAGCCGTGGCAATTTGGGCCATTGTCGGTGGTAGCTGGATCATGAAATCATGTTCATTTTGGTCCAAAATATTATTCCACTCATTTAATTGCACCGGCAAGGTGGCGGTGACATCGCGCCAGTCACCAACGTCGTTAAAACGATTAGCGTCCAGTAAAATATTGGCTTCGGTAGGAAGATCTGGGTTAAAGGTAGCCAAAATTTGAGTGTTGTCGGCAGACCAAGTTAACTGCGCTACCGCAAAATTAAAGTTGCCGGAGTTTCTGGCAATTTGACGGGGGGCCGAGTTAATCGGGAAAGCCCGGTCGGCTAAATCCATGACATAAAGACCGTTTTTGGTATCAGTGGTGGCGTGTTCCACGGAGTAAGCCATTTTTTCACCATTGGGTGAGGGGGTGGGACTGACCGCGCCGGAAAAAGTTAAGGGTTTTAGGTCCGGGACTGAAGGAAACAAGCGGGTGTTGGTTTGGGTGACTAACTCAGCTTCGATTGTCAGCGTTTTTTCCCAGGGAATGTAGCCATCCTGCTGAATTTTAATTTTGTACTCACCGGGCGGCAGATTCAAAGTGTCGTCGGTAGCGGTAGTTAATTTGTCGTTAATGAGCACCGAAGCTCCCCGGGGAGTGGAGTTGGCTGCCAGCAGTCCCGTGCCCTGCAAACTGCCGGTTTGCAAAGACGGCCGGTAGCCTTTGGCAAACTGAATTGCAAAGATTGTCCCGCCGATTACCAGCAAGGTAAAAACCACGACCACAATGATTCTGGGAACTCGTCGCCACATAGGTTTCACTATTATAGCAAAACTCGTGTAAAATGAGGTTAATGCCCGAGCTACAAGAAGAGCAAATTCCTGTCTATCAGCCTCAGCCGACACCACCTAAATGGCTTTTAATTGCCGGAGGCTTTGTCACCATTCTTTTACTTTTTGGTTTAGGGTTTTGGCTGGGAAAAGGGAAACCATTGCCACCAAAACCAACTCCGATTGATCCCGGTCAAGTCTTGGCTGATCGTTTCAGTCAACCGGTAGCCGCTCCGGGGCAAATCACTTTTATTTTCTTTAATGATGCCAACCGCAACGGCGTTTTTGATCAAAATGAATTAGGTTACAGCAATGTCTCAGTCGAGTTAAGAAGGCGGGGTCAGCCATCTGCTTTTCAGACAGTCCCGGCTGACACCCAGGGTCGGGTTACAGTCAGCGGTTTAACTCCGGCTGACTATGAAGTTCGTTACTGGTTTGCTGATTTTGATCTTGGTCCAAGCTATGGTGACTTTAATATGAGAAATTGGTATGAGATTGTCACTCCAACAGGGGCAAGTAAGCCTTTCCCTTCCGATTGGGAGAGTTTACCAAATGAAACCGAAATCAAAGTAGGTGTTGCCGAATACATCCCTGACAAATTAATTGTCGGCCAAACCCAGAGTCAGTTGTTTTTGGTCGATCCGACCAAACTCGAATTTTCCTACGGCGAGAGTCACGTTTTTACCGATGGCAATTGGCATAGATTTACTTTAATCGGCGATAAAGTTTACTACCTTTACAACAATGAATTAAGACAGTTTGATATTAAAAACCGATTGACTCAAACAGCGATCAAGCCGGCCTACGGCATTGATGATTTTAACTATCGTTTAAGTCCGGATGCTAAAACTTTAGTTTACCTTGACAACGGTGAGTTAAGTTATATAACCCGTGACGACTGGTGCGGCCAGGGGGCGATTTTTGACAGCGAAGGTTATCGTTTGCTGGGTAATTTACAGGTTAACTTCAGGGACAATCAGCAGCTGGTGGCAGTGGCCAGAAATTCAACCACCAACATTGTCAAAGTCTATTTAATTGGCTGTCACGAGGGACGCTTAGAAGGATTTGCCACTGATTGGGCACTGGATACTGTTGCTCCCGATCCGGTTCCGGCCGCCTGGCAGCAAGGGAACTTTAAGTTAGACATTTTATTGGGTGAGGTAGATTTATGAAGTACGCTTTGGCAATAATTGGCGCGATTTTGGCCATTGCCGTTGGGTTTTTTGTGGGTCGATCCCAGCGGGCGGTGATGCCTGAACAAAAACAGGAACAAGTCGACATTTATTACTTAAGGGCTGACGGGCTTTACAAAACTTCCAGCGCCAAAGAAGGAGAAGAGAGATTGTTGGAAGGCGAGTTTAGGAATGTATTGGCGGCGCAAGATAAATTGGTAGTCGCATCCGAGTCAGCGTTTCTGGTTTACAATCTTTTAACAAATCAAGCTTCGGCGATTGAGCCTGTAACCCCCCAGGTTAATTACTTTGGTTATGCGGTTTCAACTGATGGTTTGCGTGTGGCTTATGTTAAAAATATACAGCTAGGTGATATTGGATTTAAGAATGAGCTTTGGTTGTGGGATGTTGGCTCGGGAGAAAAGAAAAAACTTTTTCAAGAGCCGGAGTTGGGGGCCGACCCGGAAGGAGTTTACTATACATTAGTGACTAATGGTTGGTTGGATGATAAGCGTTTACTTGTCGGCAGAGCTTATGAAGGCGCTTCTTTTTGCCCATTTACAGTTGGCACTGATACCAAATTACCACAACAATGTTCAAGCTATGGTTTTGAGCAAATCGGATTAAGCGACAGAATTTTGGCGACGGATAATGGCGTTGCTTACGGGGTAAAGCGAATTGTTTTCCCCGAAGGAGGATTGCAACGAGATCAGACAGGTTTGTATCAACTTGTCAACGATCAAAAGCAATTTATCAGTGCCGATATTGCTTCAAGCTTAGTTAAAAGTGGTGACGTTTTGTACTTAACCAAACTTGTGGATGAGGCTAATTTTTCCCCGATTAAGTCAGACATTTTCAGCTTTAACTTAAAGGATGAATCGACGAATCGGTTAACCCACGATGCTACTTCAGTCGACACCAAGGAGAATTTGAGACTGTCAAATAAGGGACGGTTCTTAAGCTGGGATAGCAACCAAATTTCGACCAATGCCACGAAAGTTTGGGTTTATGATCTTAAGTTAAATCAGTATTATCCTCTAAGCGAAGGGACTTGGTCAGCGGTAGTAATTGAACACTAGTTAATCAGCAGCCAGTCAAGCGTCGTTTCTTCGTTGACCGGATAGTTAACAAAGACGTTGAAAAGTTTTAATTCAGGTTCCTTGGTGACCCAGTATTTAGTGGCCGGGGAATAGTTAGAAGTAAAGGTGATGATCACCTGGGAATTTGGGTTTAGCTGTTCGCTCGGTACGGCGACACTGTTTAAGCCGGCAGAAATGGTGGCTGTGCCTGAAGCTTTTAAGTTAAGCCGGGAGAAAGAGCCGGAACCGGAAGCATCGATGCTGGCGACAGCGTCAGAGTCAATCAAGTTGTAGATGGAAACAGCCGACTGGCTGGCAATTTTGATCGATAAATCAGTCTCGGGCGGGGGCGCAATCCGGGAAGCAATGATGGTATCGGAAACAGCCAAGCTCCCGGCAATATTAACATCACCGTTAATGTAGATTTTGCCGGTAGCATCCAGAGTCATTAAGCCGGCCAGGAAATTAATCGCTCCGTTAGCGGATGTGATTGAGTTAACGGTCAGTAAGTTATTGATTTTTACATCAGTCAAAGTCGCTTGACCAATAACCGCCAGATATTCGGAGAAAAAGCCGGCTTTGGCCTCCAAATTTTCAACCGTCATGTAGGCCTGCCTGCCGTCAGGCATGGCTGAATCCGAAGCGCTGGGGGTTAGAAGCTGGGCGGCAAGGTCTTCGGTCACCGGGTCGGCCGTAGTGGCGGCAGCGGTAGCAGTTTGTTCCCGGTAAAAGGCGGCCAGATCGGCAATTTTGTCGCGTAAATTAGTGATGGTTGATGACTCAATTTGGTCGGCCGTTAAGGTGCCGGAAATGGTGACGTCGGCGTCAATGGTGATCGGCTCGGATTCAATAAGAGGTGAGATAAAATTGGTCGATAATTTTTTTGTCTCCACGACAGGGGAGATGATTTTCTGTTCTACGGTTAAGTTTTTGATAAACTCATCCCAGATTTCAAACATGGGTGAATCGGCATTACCAATAATTGTTCCGGCCAGAGGGTTTAAGACAGACTTTAATTCCCTAAGTTCTTTCTGGTTGTATTGAGCCAGTTGCAGGGCCAAGACTCCAACCTTGCCATATTCCAAGGTGTTGATTTTGTCCGTTCCCGATTCCAGCACCACAATTTCCGGGTAAAGCTGGTAAACTTCTTCGGCGATCAATCCCAGGTCGGTTTGGCCGGCAAAGGCGGTTTTTTCATTCATTTGGTAGCTGACAGGCCTTAGAGCCATCAGTTTATCCAGGTCAAAGTTTAAGTCGCTGATATTTTGTTTATACTCTTGACTGGAAGTAGAGCGGTAGAGCTGACCGGCGCTGTCAATAAAGACATTAGCGGCATCAGCGGTGGTACTGCTGTAGGCATCGGGCAGATACCAAGTTCCGTCGGTAGTGGTGTTGCCGGTGATGGTAATCGTTGAACCGTTTAAAGTAATGGTGTCGCCGCCGTCGCCTAAATCCACCTGGGCATTGGCGTCAAAAGCGGCCGAGGCAGTCAAGGTTTCTTCAAAATTGCCTTTTTTAAAGTTGGCGTGTCCTGTCGGGCCGATGCCAAAACCGGTTGAGCCGCCGACGGTCAAACCCCCGGAAGCGATTAAGTAGTCGTTGATGGAGTTGGTTAAATACTCACCGTTTTTACTAAAAGTGATCGTGCCGGAGACGGTGGCGTCGCCGGCAACGGCTAAACTGACGGCTGAGCTAGCCGGATCTAAGTAGTAATTGATGTTGTCCGAGTCAACAAACTGCCTGGCATAAAGGTTGGCGATCACTTGGGTTGGCTGGCTGATGGTAACAGGGTAAAGGGCGTCATCATCAAAAGTCGCCAATTCCTGGCCCGCCCCGCCCAAGATCTGGAAAGCCGAGGCCGTGCCGGCCAAAGTCAGTTTTAAGCTGGTGGCCGAAGGCGTAGCCCCGAGCGTAGTCGAGGGGTTACCCAAAGTGATGTCAATATCCGGGCCTTGATAAACTCCGCTTAAACTGGGCTGGCCGCTGGCGCTTTTGGTGGCGTCATTTAAACTCGTCCATTCCAGGCCGTCAAAATAGAGAAGATCGCCGCTGTCTTGGGAGACATAGATCCGGCCGATCTGGCTTTCCGGTTGTTCACCCGGCAGTAATTGGATTGAGCCGGTATTGACACTGCCTTCAATTAAGGCTTGGTTTTTAACATAGAAGTTGGCATTTTTGTCCAAGAATGAGAAATCACCGCTGTCAGTGCCGATAGTAATATGCCCGTCAAGAAAACTGGCAGTCCGGGGCAAAGCCACCTCAATTTCCGGGGTCAAATCCAGCTGTTCGACAGAAGGATTAGCCAAAAACGGCGGTTTATTGATCAAAATGTAGGCCAAAATGCCCACTGTTGCCAGCATTGTGGTTAAAGTGGCGTAAATAAAGGGTTTCTGGAACTTTGTGGGAATTGGGAAAGTTGAGGTGAATAGAGGCGGCGTCGGCTTGACTGGAGTCGGACTTACGGGTTTAGCCTGGGGCTGGGTCAGTTTATCTAGAGCTTTTTCTGAATAACCGGGCTGGAGTTCGTCATTGACGGTCAGAGCCAGCCTGCCTTGTTTGGTCCAGCGCCTGACTGTATCAGGGGAGACGCTAAGTTTTCTGGCCGCATTTTCAAGCGACAAAATCCGATCGTAGATTACCGGTTCGGCTTTGCCCTCTTTGATGGCGCGCAATGCCGCAATATCTTTGTCGGAAAACCTCCTTTGGTTACCCAAAGTCCGCTTTGGGACGAACTTTTTTTTGTCTTCCCATCGCCTCAAAGTCTTTGGGTGCAGGCCCAAAAGTACCGCGGCGTCCTTGATCGAGTAGGCCATCTTTTACTCTGTTATTGTCCAACTTTGCCAAAAACTTTAACTGTTTTCACAGTTTTAGTATGGACAATATTAATAAGTCTGTCAAGGTACCAAAACAGAGAGAAAATGAGCATATTTGATCTATTTTGATAATTAAATAATAGAATAAGATGTAGTTTAATGATACATAAAGATATATTAAGACATATTGTTTTTAGTTGGCCTTGCGGCCGGGTGCAAATGCTGTAGAATGATGAATGCTTATGGCATTAGTCAAAAGAATCGGCATCGATTTAGGTACTGCCAATTCAGTAGTTTATGTTCAGGGTAAAGGAATAGTTTTAACCGAACCAACAGTGGTGGCAGTTTCGGTCGATGATAATCGGGTAGTAGCGGTCGGTTCAGAAGCCAAAGAGATGTTAGGCCGTACCCCTGAATCAATTGTTGCTTCCCGACCAATGCGTGATGGAGTGATTGCCGATTATGTGGTGACAGAGGCGATGTTGAGGTATTTTATCCAAAAAGTCTCGGGTAAAAGCTTCTTTTTTAAGCCTGAAGTGATGATTTGTGTCCCGGCCGGCTGTACTCAAGTGGAAAAACGGGCAGTTGAAGAAGCCACTTACTCGGCAGGAGCCAGAGAAGTCTATATTATCAGCGAGCCATTTGCAGCCGCTTTAGGCGCCGGTGTCTCTGTTGGCGAGGCTAGCGGCAACATGATTGTTGATATGGGCGGCGGTTCAGCTGAGGCAGCAGTGATCTCTTTAGGCGGAGTGGTAGTGAGTAAGAGCTTAAGGGTGTCTGGGAACGCTTTAGATGATGCGATTGCCACTTATTTACGGAAAAACCATGGTTTAGTCATTGGTGAACAGACTGCAGAAAACATTAAACTGACTATTGGTCGGGCTCTGGCGAGCGCTGAAGGCACAGAAACTGATCAAAAGGCTGTCAAGTCCATGGAAGTTAAAGGCAGGGACACAATTCAGGGTTTGCCCAAAACCGTAGCCGTCACCGCCGAAGAGATTGAGGAGGCGATTAAGCCCAGGCTAATGCAGATTGTCAGCATGGTTAAGTCGGTGCTTGAAGAAATTCCGCCCGAATTAGCCTCAGACATTATTGACAAGGGGATAGTTTTGTCCGGCGGTACGGCCTTGTTAGCCAATTTGGACAAATTATTGACCGAAGAAACCGGAGTGCCTTGCCATGTAGCAGAGGACGCGATGCTTTGCGTTGCCAAGGGCACAGGCATTGCCTTGGATAATTTGGATTTATACAAACGAGCGATCACTAAACGGTGAAAAGTTTAAGAGGTGGATTGGTTAAAACGATCGGCGTTGACGCTTCACGCGGGTTTATAAGCGAAAAGACCGGGACAGAAACTTATTCTTCAGAACTGATTCAAGCGCTTCTTAAGCTGCCGGAAGCGGCAAAATTTAACTGGCGGCTTTATGTTAAACAGCCAATCAAAGAAAATTTTTCTGACAACGTCGAAGTGGTGGTGATACCTTGGAAACGGTTTTGGACCCAAGCTGGTTTGGCTTTGGAGCTTAACCGCCGGCCGGTTGACACTTTGTTTATCCCGGCCCACACTTTGCCGGCGTTAAGACCAAAGGGGATAAAAACCGTGGTCACCATCCACGGCTTGGAGTATGAATTTTTGCCCGAGTACTACCAGTTTCCCCAAAAACTGCTTCTGAATCGGTCAACCGAGTATGCCGTTAGGGAGGCTGATCGGCTGATTGCCGTTTCCAATTGGACCAAAAAGCAGTTGGTTGAGCGTTTAAAGGCTGACCCCAAAAAGATCAGCGTCATTCATGAGGGGGTGGGCCAAAGATTTTTACATCTAAAGGAGTATGGGCTGAATAAAACTTTGGCCCGGCAAGTGAGGCACAAATATTCTTTACCTGATAAGTATTTGCTGTTTGTCGGTACGATTCAGCCCAGAAAAAATCTGGTCAGATTAATTGAAGCTTTCTCTAACATCTCACATCTAGGATCTAACATCTACCTGGTTATTGCCGGGAAAATTGGTTGGCTTGCAGAAGAGATTTACCAAGCGCCAAAAAAGTTTGGCGTGGCTGACAGGGTGAAGTTTTTAGGCAGAGTGGCTGATCCGGATTTACCGGCAGTTTATTCCTTAGCAACGGTTTTTGTTTGGCCTAGTTTAATGGAGGGGTTTGGTTTGCCGCTAATTGAGGCAATGACTTGCGGAGTTCCGATCATTACCAGCAGCCGGGGGGCTTTGCCAGAGGTAGCAGGTGAAGCGGCTCTGATTGTTGATCCGGAAAATGTCAGTCAACTAGCAGAGGCAATCAAGTTAATGCTGGAAAGTCCGGAGTTAAGGCAGGCCTTGGTTGAAAAAGGCTATCGTCAGTCTGCCAAATTTAGCTGGATTGCCACTGCCAAAAAGACCATAGCTATGCTAAAATAACAGATATTCATGGCGAAATTGACTTCCCGAAATCCTGCCAATGGTGATGAATTGGGGACAGTTACTTTAAGTACAAAAGCTGATGTTTTGTTGGCGGTAACGGCGGCCCGCAAAGCCTTCCCCGATTGGGCTAACACCCCATTGCCAAAAAGAATCCTGGTTATTTCTAAACTGGCGGGACTTTTGAAAAAAAACCAAGACAAGCTGGCGAAGTTAATCACTTTAGAAATGGGTAAACCTTTAGTCGAAGCCAAAGACGAGATTGCCACTTTTAGCCTGCCGTTTTTAAAAGATTTGGCTAAAAATGCACCCCGATGGCTAGCTGATGAAGTCTTACACACGGCTAAAAACGGCAAAGAAGTCAGCTTAATCCGCCACACCCCGATTGGGGTGGTGGGGGTAATCAAACCCTGGAATTTTCCGGTTGATACCGCTCTGTGGGCGATTGCCCCGGCACTGTTGACCGGCAACACGGTGGTGTTTAAGCC
>Ga0209542_10015602_pt1 | contig 12714 bp, 15 predicted proteins | sample RifCSPhighO2_01_FD_184028 | JGI IMG/M metagenome (GOLD analysis project Ga0209542, IMG submission 184028) | Soil microbial communities from Rifle, Colorado - Rifle CSP2_plank highO2_0.1 (SPAdes) (version 2) | ecosystem: Environmental > Terrestrial > Deep subsurface > Rock core/Sediment ...
GCTCGGTGATGTTTTCATAACAGTTACCGGAAACAAGCATGTGATTCCTAAAGCAGCTTTCCGGAAAATGAAGGACGGGGCGATTTTGGCAAATTCGGGGCACTTCGATGTCGAGATTGACGTCAAGGGGCTTGAAGAGATTTCATCAAAGAAGAGAAGGATACGCTGGCAGCTAGATGAGTACACCCTCAAGAGCGGGAAGAAAATTTATCTTTGCGCTGAAGGCCGCCTTGTAAACCTTGGCGCCGCGGAAGGGCATCCATCCACTGTGATGTCACTTAGCTTCTGCGGGCAGGCGCTTGCTCTAGAATACGGGCTAAAGCATAACCTCTCTGCGGGCTTGCATGTGCTTCCTGATTCAGTTGACCAGCACATAGCAAGGCTGCAATTGAAGGCAATGGGCGTTCATATCCAGTCGCTTACGCGCGAGCAGGAAAAGTACCTCAATTCCTGGAAAGAAGGCACCTGAATTTAGATATTTATTCCAATTCCAATATTATTATCTTCTAGGTTGTGTTTATTGCTATAATATGCTTTCAGTATGCGTTCCTGTTTGGAATGAATCAGAACGAACATTGCAATCGCTTTTGAATGGCGTAAAAAACTCCACTCTTTGGCAAAGAGAAACTGAAAAAGAGCTGCTTTTTTGCGTTAATGGTGAACTGCATAACGGCCCTACTATGAAGGGTTTGGCAAGACTCTCAAGGCTTACTGGGAGCAAAGGCTTATTTCGGGTTCTTTGGCTTGAAAAAAAAGGCCAGAACTTTGCATGGGAAGAGCTCATCAGAAAAAGCAATCCACGGTCTGAGAATTTGTTTTTTATTGATGCGGATGTCCATCTTGAAAAGGGGACATTGAAGGGTCTTGATGACGCCCTTCGTGCGGATTCACATCTCTTGGCCGCCGGTGCTGTTGTCAAGCCTTTAGCTGAAAAATTCAAGCCATGGGAGGTCTTCAGGAAAAGGGTCACTTTTGATTGGGAAAAGCAGGATTTTTTATCTCCCGCTTGCTGTGCAATCAGGCGCCATGTACTATCTGGAATTGAAATGATACAAGACCCGCGCATAGGTGTTGACTTGTATTTGGGACATGTGCTTAAAGGCAGGTTCAAAATAGTTCCTTCTTCATTAGTTAAACTGCCGGTTCCTGGCTATTTGGATTATATAAGGCAAAATGCAAGGTGGGGTGTTGCGGAAAAGTTAATGTATGGAACGCGTGATGAGCCACGCGCCAGAAAAAATGAAGGGTCCGTTTTTCAGCGAAGCAGGGATTTCCTAAATAAGGGGGTTGGCGACGCTGCATTCTCATTATTGATGAAAGCAAGCAGGCCATTGATAAACCGGCGGGTAAATAGGCTACTTAATTCTGGTGGGGATACCTGGGGAAAAATAAGGTCGCAAAGAAAGGCACACTAAAAGCCCAATTCTACATAATACGCCAGCCGCAATCTATATATTCCCTCATTGCCCTATATTTGTTTCTCATGAAAGCAATTGAAGACGATGATTTGGAAAGCCTTGCCGGAGGCGGTGTTGCCGAAGGCCAGCTCTCTATTGCCGACCTTCCGCAGAATGTGGACCTTGTTGATTTAATTGACCAGCCCGCATGGAAAACCATTCTCATTGAGATGGTGCGCACAGAGCGCATGGACCCATGGAGCATAGATATTGCGGCGCTCGCGGAAAAATACTTAAAAAAAATAAATGCGCTCACAGGCACTGATTTGCGCCTTCCTGCGAATGCAATCCTTGCGTCCGCAATACTTCTAAAGTTCAAGGCAAATGTTTTGCGCGTTAGTGAGATTGAGGATGAGGAGGATTTCCTTTTGCAAAAGCAGGCAATGACCCCTGAGGAGCGCGCGGAATTCGAAGCGCTTATTCCGGATTTAAAGAGCATCCGCAAAATAAAGGAAGGGAAGGTTTCACTTGAGGAGCTTGTAACAAGCATCGAGCGCATGCTGCAGACCGCAAAGAAAACAAAAGACCACAACATTTTGCGCGAGCGCACAAAATTCAAGCTTCCATTTTCAGATTTCCAGATTGATAAGGAAATGGACCGCGTATTCAAGGTGATTGAGAAGAATGCGGATTCGCAGGGAATGATTGTCTTCTCGCGGCTTGTGAAGGAGTCCGACAGCGCGCAATCAATCGTGCGCACTTTCATTCCGTGCCTCTTTCTCACAAACAAGGGCAGGATTAATATGTGGCAGGATGTTTTCTTTGGTGAAATCTTTATTAGTATTAAAGAACCTTAGGTTTTTAAACTTTTTTGATTATCGTTTAGTATATGGAAAATACAGGGCTTTTAGGGCAAATAGAGCAGCACATTAAACGCTTGGAAACAGCCCCCCTTTCTACTGCAAACAAGCAGCTCATATTGAAGTATGACGCTGAACGCAGAGCTAAAGGCATTAAGCCCCAAATACGCATCCAATTCTTCCAGCTAATTAGGCTCATTGCCGAATCCTGCAAGAAGGATTTTGTCGAAATGACCAAAGACGATGTTATCGCGATTGTTAACTATTTGCAGGAATTGAGGAAAATAAAGAGGCGCAGGCTCGGGCTGATAAAGGTAAAAACCCATGAAAAGGTTATTGAGCTAAAAGTCAAGCATTACAGGCAAAGGCGCAGGGCAGATGTGAAAGACCCTTATTACTACATTGAGTTTGATGCCGGAGACGGGAAAGGAAACCAAACAATTGAGGGCAACATAATTTCCCGTGAACGAATCCTTCTAGAAGAAAAAACCGATGCCCCGCGATTTGGCCCGCAGTCAATTACCAGCTACACGAGCCAATTCAAAGTTTTTTGGCGGTGGCTGCATGACGGCGAGAACGAGAAATCAATATCTTGGATAAAGCGCAAAGAAAACATAAACCCGGACTGGGCGAACAGGATTTTGAGCAAGGAAGATATCAAGTCCATGATTAATGCAGCCCGCAACCCCCAAGACAAAGCCCTTGTTGCGGTGCTCTACGAAACAGGAGCACGAGCCGCTGAATTTTTAGCAATGAACGCACAGGATTTGAAAACCGATGAGTTGGGCGGAGTAATTCACCTGCGCGTGAGCAAAACAAAAACAAGGCCGCTGCGCCTCATTTTTTCCATGCCTTATTTGAAAGAGCATTTGAATAACCACCCGCTTGACTGGAAAAATAATGCAGATGCTCCTTTGTGGGTGAGCAAGAAAAGGCGCGAGCAGGGGTTCGGCAGGGGCGAATACATTTGGCTGCTGAAAAAAGTTCACTTGATTGGGCAGAGAGCCGGATTGAAACAGCGCGTGCATCCGCACCTTTACCGCCACTCTCTTGCCACAGCTTTAAGTCCGGAGCTGAAAGAAAGTTTAATGAATCTTCAATTTGGTTGGTCGGAAAAAAGTGACATGGCAAGAAGATACTCCCACGTTACAACAATTGACCTCGACGATAAGCTTGCCGCAGTTTATGGCGTGCAGACTAATAAGCATTTGAAGAAAAAAGACATTCTTGTTCCTAAAATATGCGAGAAATGTCAAACGCAAAACCCGCCCACGTCAAGCTTTTGCAGCAAGTGCGGAGAAATTTTAGATTTGCAAACTGCATTAAGGATGGACGAACAAAGGGCTATGGAGCAGAAGGCGACAAATAAAATGCTCATGGAACTTATTGCTAACCAAGAGAAGGCGATGCAGAAGATTAGAGAGTTAGAAGGGAAACAATTATTCACAAATCAATAAAATTATCGAGTATTGTTTTGGCTTGCGAGTCTTACTTTACCAAGTTGTAATTTTGCAGAAGGATATCCTTTTACAATCTCTAAAAAATCTTTTGCTAACTTATCAATTTTTTTTCTCTCGTCCTCTGTAAACGAATTTGTATGTGTTTCTTTATCGTTAGAAAAATTGTTGGCTGCAATAGTTACCAATTCAGTGGTTGACTGCTGATGTCCCGGCGAAGTAATTATTTCAGAAGTAATGTAAACCGGTGATTTGACATTCGTATGTTTTTTTTCTAAAAATTCTCTTCCTTTTTTTGTTATCTGGTACTCTCTTGCCCTTTTTTCGGCTTTTATAGGCTCAATATATCCTTGCTGTTTTAGGGTGATAATATGTTTTTGCAAAGTTGGTTTTGGAATTTCCCCTGTATTGCCGATTGCTAATGGTGTTGCTCTGCCCCCCAAATGGGAAAGAACTCCTAGTATTTTTTTCTGGGTTTCCCATGTTTGAAATTCCTGATTTTCGTTCATTAGACTCCTCCTATGCTAATTAGCATATGCATATTGTTATTTTAAAGCCAAAACGTTTTTAAAGCTTATTATGGCAACAAAAAAGAACTCAAAAATGCGTGAGATTATAGCATTCCTGCGCGAAAACAAGACCCCCTTACATATAGCTAAAATCGCAGGAAAGCTCGGGTATAGCGTTCCTATTGTGTCGATTTTGCTCGGGGAACTTGAAGCCCAAGGTAAAATCTCTTTTATCAAATTGGGCAATGTGAAAGTCCCTGTTTTAAGAGGTGGGTTAAAATGAAGCGTTGCGACCACTGCGGCCAGATTGTAATGGATGAAGCTTACTTCAAAGAATTAGAGGGCGAGCCGTTACTACATTTTTTGCGCGTATATGAGGCATACAAAAAATCACAGAATGAAAAAACTAACTCGGAGGTTTTAACTAATGCAAAAACAAGAATTAGAAATGTTCGTGGGTCAGCAGGTTCTGCTGACGCGACGTACTACTCAAAATAAGTTGATGTTCTATAACGGACAAATAAAACAGCTATACAATGATGCCCTGATTTTCGAGGACAAATTTGGCAAGATGCTGCTCATACCTTTCGAGACAATCGAACACGTTGAGACACAGGAGCGTGAGTGGATTGACCAATGACGATTTTGACAACTTTGAAATAACCGCCCGACATAATTCCCAGAATGATGAAGGCGGAGCAGGTAAAGTAACAAAAAATCTCCTGAAGCTTGCAAAAGAAAACGCGATGTTCTTCCGAGACCAGTTCGGACAGGATTACGCATTTATCGATATTAAAGGGCATCATGAATCAGTTAAATTGCGCTCTCGAGATTTCAAAGATTTTTTGCTCGGTTTGTATTTTCAAAAATATAATAAACCAGTTTCGTCAAGTCCGGTAACAACTGTAATTGACCATTGTTCTTCCGAATCGTTTATGTCCGGAAAAAAGTTTGAACTTCACAATAGGATTTGCTCGGATGGAAATTCTATTTTTTATGACATAGGCAACGAAAACTGGGAGGTCGTCGAGATAAACAAAAGTGGTTCGCATGTTATATCGCCTGCTGCCCCCATGTTTGTTAGATACGATGGCATAGAAGAGCAAATATTTGAGCGCGGCGGAGAAGGAAACCTTGACAAATTTCTTTCCATGTGGGGTTTAAATGAAAATGAATTGATGGTTAACAAAGTTTGGATTGTATCCGCATTCATTCCAACCATCCCCCATGCGATTTCCATAAAATATGGCCCTGAAGGTTCTGCCAAATCTACCCTTGACAGGTGCATTCGCAAAACAATTGACCCTAATGTCAAAGGAACCGTGTCCTTGCCGAAAAACAAAAATGAATTGCCGCAAATGTTGCAGCACAATTACTCTGCCCCTTTTGACAATGTAACATATCTTGATGACGAGTATAGTGACATGCTTTGTAGGGCGAGCACCGGAGAGGGGCTAAGCAAAAGGATGCTCTATTCAGATGAGGAGGATATAATTTTCAAGTATAGGAGATTTATTTCAATAAACGGGATTAACAATGTTGCCAACAATCCAGATTTATTGAGCAGATGCCTATTATTATATTGCGAACCTATTTCGGACACACAGCGGAAAACCGAAGAAGATTTGATGATGCATTTTGAAGAGTTACGCCCTAAAATTGTAGCTGAATGTTTTGACGTTGTTTCGCGCGCCATGTCGATATATCCGACACTTGAATTAAAGGAATTGACTCGCATGGCCGACTTTGCAAAATGGGGTGAGGCAATTGCACGGAGCATGGGGTATGAGCCTCTAAAATTTATTAATATTTTACAAAAAAAGTTAGCTGAACTCCAAGTTAATGCCGTAAGTATAAGTCCTGTAGGAAATGCATTGACGCATTTTTTAGGGCAGAAGCAAAAAGTAGACAATACTCTTACAACTGAATGGATAGGCACCACGACTGATTTATTGAATGTTCTTGAACAGCAACAAGGGTATGATGTAAAGGACAAGAAAAAACCAAAAGGTTGGCCAGGTAATGCAAATGCACTTTCAAGAGAGCTGGGGAAGTTAACAATTTCCCTGCAAAAAGTCGGAATTAAGGTTGACCGAAAATATGAACGTACAGGCTCTGCCCTATTAATTAAAATTGAAAAAATTACTGCTCCTGATGGTCATGTGCCTTTGGGTGAGTTTAGTAATGATAAAACACAGGAAAATGAAAAATTACATGAAGAGGAGCCTGCAGGGGACGAAAATTGGTAGTAAAATACAGAAAAGTCAAGTAATGATGAAAAGTAGTAGTTAAGACATTTAAGCAATTTAAGCAAATTAAGCTATCTAATTCCTTTATTTTTTTTTAAAAAAAATAAAAAATATATATTAAAAATAGCATAAATCGCATAAGTTGCTTAATTAACAAAACTAACCCTCGCCTCAAACCCTGCGGGGCGGAAGGCCTATTAGGCGTTTTGGTCGGATTGTGCCTTTTGGCAAAGTCTAAAAACCTTTCTTAGTTAACGTTGTATAGTGGTTTCATGAACAGCAGAGGAATTTATATCCCTCCATTGGCTTATGCCATTTTAGTACTTTTTATAGTACTTGTGGTAATTGCGGCCATTCCGGCACTAAAGAACACGTTGCTGGAAATAATTGGGGCAATTTTGAAATAACGTCATTTTTTCGAAAGACTCTTATTGAACTCTAAAACCAACATTTATTAGTTAGTTAATTTATTTGTTTTGCTGATATTTGATTACTATGGCTGACGAAAAAGTTATTCTAGTCGACTTTCTAGAATTATACTCTAAGTTGTTAAATTTCAGTTCTACTTATATGGAAGAATTAGGTAATTTAGAAAAAACAGATATACAAAAATTTGAGGAATTTAAAAAACTGTCACAAAATCCTGAAGCATTAATTAACCTGACTAACAAAAGTTCTCCAGAACTTTCAAAAATTATAACCGAAATTATTGCCACTTTTGGCTCAATTTCAAATGAAAAGAATCCTATGGATTTGACAGCAGAAGAAAAATTAGCTCAGGCGGAGAAGTATAAGGCAGGTTCAAAGAAAATGATTGCGCTTTCTGAGAGATTAAAATTATTTTTAACAAAACAAAAGGGGGAAAAATAAATGTATGCCTATGAACCTGCAACTAATCTAGATTTATTTAAAAATATTTACATCAACCCAACAAAAATATTGGGCATAAACTCGCAGTTATTCAAAAGCTGGGCCGCGATATTAAATTTTAAAGAACTGCTCACTCGACACGAAAGTTTTAGAAATTTATTTGTGGAAATACGCGCTGAATGTATAGTTTTTTGGGTTGCAATTGAACCAAATACTTATGATTCAAGAGACCCGCTAATAGACGAAGAACTTAAGTTAAGAGAAAAATTTCCAGATAAAAATTTTGTTTTTAGGATAATAGAAGATACCAAAGAGGACTGTAAACGAATACCAATCAAGAGCATACACATCTGAAGAGGTCTGTTTAATGTCTGAATTTATTCCGTATTATGATTTGGCGAAGCATAACGATTCTGTTCGAGAGTCTATAAAAAACGCCCATCCTGATTGGGGTGTGGTTCTACTTTATTATTCAGCTATTCATTGGATAAATGGTTTTTGTATTAAAAAATATTCTACGACATATGACCCGTCTGGGCATAACTCAAGAGATAAGTTTATTTCCAAAAATTTTCGGGAGTTGTATAAGCCACTTCGGCAATTAGAGTCTGAGAGTGAGAGCATAAGATATAAGCCCCCTTATTGGAATGAAATAACTAGAACAACAATAGCTTCTCTTGAAGCAGACTATAAAAAAATTAAAACTGCGATGAATAAATAATTCCAAGCAGGTGCTTCTACAATTGACCTTCCATGCCTCGGTGCGGGACTGTCATGCGCAAAGTCTATGCGCATATTTAAAAGGTTTTCTATACACACAACCTATACATACAAAATGGGGGATGTATATGCCAACAGATATGCCGCAAGAACAAGGAGGGTCAGGAAAGAAGAGGGTAAACCTTTACCTTGATGAGGCGCTTGTAAATAAGTGCAAGGACATGGGAATTAACCTTTCACAGGCGACAACTAAAATTTTAGAAGGATTGCCTGAACTGGATGCAAGCAAAAATAAGTTTGATTCATATGAGGGCCTTTACAGTAAAATAGTGCCGATTCTTCAACACCACCAAATTTCTATAAAAATTGCGGAAATTTTTGATAATTTTGATGACGTACGGGAAATTGGCGGGATAGGAGTTTATCTATATCCAGATGGAAGTAAAGGTTTCCAAGGTAGTGCTGCACCCTTTGCAATTATGAAAAACAAATATCTAAAACTTACAAACTTGGACAGTTATGGGTTTGAAATAACTGATTTTGAAAAATTTATTACTTCAGTCCCAGTAAGCTCGCTCTATGAGCCAAGCGTTATTTTTTCAAACTTATTAGATGCGATTAAACAAAAGAAGGAAAAGGACAAAGAGGAAGTATTAGAAATTGAAAAAATCAAGAGGCTCATTACTGCAATTGAACCTGAACTTTTGGAAACAACACGGAGGCCTATGCAATGAGGTTAGTGAGCCCTTACGAGTTGGAGTACGAGCTGCGCTGCATAGAACCGCATTCCTTGCTTGTCCCTTATCCGACAACACTTGTAAATAATTTACCGGATGGCATTCGCATCATAACATGCCCAGAAAATGCAAACAGGCTTACAGGAAATAGTATTGTGAAGGTATTGGACTGCTTACACGCAAAAATTGCAGTTGGGAAAAAAGGCGCATTGCTTGGCAGTTGGAACTTCAGTAAGAGCAATTACAAATATCCCAACAGCCCTTCAATACATATCGAGGCAGTACTTAAAATCGACACTTGCGACCCAATATTTCCTGACATTGAAAAGTTTTTTGAAACTTGGTGGGCTATGGCGCGTACACCCGCCCCTTTTGCAATCGAATCAGTCTCAGAAAGAAACGCTATTGCGGTTGTTGCCCCTGCCCTTGCTCAACAGAAGTAAACTGACTACTATAACCCCGAGTATTGCTCCCACGATTGCAGCGTTCATGTTATGTGAAAAGATTGACCAGAATTGTGCAACATAGTTTTCCATGACCATCCCTTCCAAATATATTTTTGAAGAAATCCAACCTGATTCACTTTCCTGATTTTCCTTGATAAGAATGTTAAGAATACTAATTGTTACTTTTGCAGTTCTAAGTGTCCATTATATGTTTTTTTCCTCTTTCTCCGCCTCTTTGCTTTTCCCTAATTCTTTTTCTGAAAATTCTAATTGAGGTATAGTTTTTGTTTGACCTGTTAAAGTTTGCACACTGCCATAAATTGCAATTGTATTTTTTCTAAGATTTTTGATTTCCTTTTCTCTATTAGCCCACAACTTTTCAATTACTCCTTGTTCTTTCCTCAACTGTTCATCCATACTTTTATAAGATTCTAGAATAGCCGATATTTTATGTCCAAAATCCGGACTCATGAAATATTGTAGTAATTCTTCAGCTCTTTCGTTTTTGTTGGCGTTAACCGTTTTTACTGCATGCAATTTGATTAATTCTATTCTAATGACTTCAATTAACGGAATCACGTTTGAGTAATTTGTAACATGGACTCCTTTTATCATGCCCCAAGATGATATATTTTTTGGCAGATTTTTTGATGCTAGCACCATAGCATCTGCAGAAGCTTCATTAGCGTCTCTTTTTATTTTGTCAATCCATCCGTCGTCCCATTTTGCATTCTTTACTTCCAATATTATTTTGCCGATTTCACGTTCTCTTGAAAAAACTTTCTGAATTATATCGGCTCCTCTAACTCCCTTTTTGACCGGTTCAATCTCGTCTTCGTGAAATTCATCTGACAATAATTTTTCAATATCATTCTCGGCAACTTCGCCTTGAGTTTGCTGCGAACCTTGGGTGGCCTTTCTTTGCGCTTCTTCAAGTTGTTTCTGCATATCTAGAATTGTTTTTTTTAGAGATGCAACTTCTGTATAACTTTCTTCTTGCGCTCTTTTAGACTCTTGACTTCGAATTTTAGTTATTTCTTCGTCAAGTTCCTGTTGTTTTTTCAATTCCCAGTTTCTTTTATCCTTCTCAATTTCTCGTTTTTCAGCTATCCACGTTAATTGCTTTTCTTGGAAATCCTTCTCTGTTTTTCTCAAATCATTTAGTTCGGCATCTTTACTTTTCAATTCAACAAGAACCTTAGCTTCTGCTTTCTGATGGGCTTTTTTCTCTATTTGCTCCTTTTCCTTAGCCCACTCTTCTTTTTCTTTCGCAAGAGATTTTTTCAACTTCAATTCTTTTTCCTCGTATTCTAAAGGTATTTTTTCCAAGCTTTTTATTTTAGCCTCTTTTTCTTTCAATTTGACACTGACATCCGATTCAGCCTTCTCAAAAGCTTTTTTCTCTATCTGTTCTTTTTCCTTAATCCACCTTTCTTTTTCTTTATCAATAGCTTTTTTCCATTTCAGTTCCTTTTCTTCAAAATCGTTCGCCGCCTTTTTCAAATTGTTTATTTTAGTATCCTTTTCTTTCAAGTCACTACTAAGTTCTGCTTCAGCCTTTTGAACGGCTTTTTTCACTGTTTGTTCCTTCTCTTTTTCCCACTCCAGTCTTTCTTTATCTCTTTTTTCTTCAGCTTTTTGTTCTGCTATTTTGTCGGCTTGTTCTTGCATGTGGTGAGAAATAGCATCAGATATTTGAAACATTTTGTGACATTTAGGGCATTCTACTTCATCAAGCCCTATTTGTTTCGTAATTTGAACTTTGCGCACTTTATTTTTCAGAGTAACACCATCGATTTCTAAGTAATAAATAATTTATAATCTCATCTAGTACGGTTATTTTTGCAATCTATTCAACGCTTCCTTCAGGGCTTTTGCCTTCTCAAAAATCTTTTCCTTCTTGGCGTTATCAGTTAGTGCATATCTCTTCTCTTTTAGTTCGCTACCTTGTTTCTTGAAGAGCTTCTCCTCAATTGCGCCTCTATTAATCAGTTCTTTGACTATTTTCTGTACTCCGCCATCTGTTAGGCTTGAAAAGTCCTTTAGTTGCGTCCATGTTTTTGCATCTTGGCTCAAAGCCTCAAGTATTTTGAAAGTCGAATCCCTCATAACTATCGCAACCGCGCCCCACTGTTTAGGTGCATATCTCATAGCAAAACCACTATCTATGGGATAGTGAAATCGCTTTTATGGCAATATACACTCTATCAGGATAGCTTATATCTAAAAGATATATTTATAAAAAAGTTAATAATGGTAACATATAGGCTGAGTAACTTGGATAAAGAAACAAAGAAGTTTATTGCTAGTTTTGCTTCATTCTTCTGGCCAGGACTTGGGCAAATAATTAAAGGACGCTTATTGAGAGGCATCCTTGTTATGGCAGGAGCATTCTTCCTTATATTGCTCGCAATTATTGCAAGTATCTTAGATGCAGGGGCATTATTTTGGACGCTTTTATTTGTCGTGTGGGTTTGGAATGTATATGATGCATGGAGTATAGGCTCTACAAAAGATAATTCTAACCTTAACTCTAAAATTGAAAAACTTACTGAATATTTAACTGCACGAGAAACTTTACAAGAATCAAACGAGAAAATAATATTGCAGAAAGATGAAAAAATCTTGTATAAAGATTTTTCAAATTTTTGTGAAGAGCGAGCGGTAAGAGTATCCAATTATGGTGGACATAGTGTCAGGATAATGAAAGGATGGTGGGTGCGCTTAGGGTCTAGTGTTGCTGAATCACATGGGGAACTGAGACAAATAGACAATGGCATCTTGTTTGTTACAAATAAACGGTTTATTTTCAATGGGCAGTTCAAAAGCTATAACTATGCAAGCAATAAGATTGTATCTCTTGAGCCTTTCAGCGACGCTGTTCGTATAGCCGTGCAAGGAAGACAAAAAACTTTGACATTTGGCGCAAACAGAGTTTTACTTTTAGGGTTCGCTCTACAGGCTTTAGTGCAGGAAGGAACCTCGCATGAAGCCGAGGAAAGTGCTAAAGAAGAACTTAAAGCAGAACTGTTAGAGAGGCTAAAAATTATAGAAGGGACTCTTGAATTCGATATTAATAATTTTGGTTTGGCGGCAAATGTTTTTGGTACGTTATCTTCATGTGTAAATTGTGACGTTGATGATTATATGCCAATTTTGAAAACCGTTCCGGCTGAAATAAAAGAATTCCAAAAAAGGCTTCGTAAACTTCAAAAAACTTTTGTCACTTTGGCAGAAGACATTGAGAAAACAAAATCTAAACTGGGCACTTCCTCTAAGAAGGACGAGATTGAAGTTGAATGTTTGAAAATGATGAGCTCGAAATACGGAGAAAATTTTACAGAGAATTTTTTGAAATCAGAATTGGAAGAGTTAGTAAAAAATCTTACGAAAGGGGAAGCGAGCTTAACTTTAAAGATAAATAATTCGGTGGGTGACTAAAAAATGAAAATTTTAGCTATTTTGCTAA
>Ga0209542_10015604_pt1 | contig 12713 bp, 9 predicted proteins | sample RifCSPhighO2_01_FD_184028 | JGI IMG/M metagenome (GOLD analysis project Ga0209542, IMG submission 184028) | Soil microbial communities from Rifle, Colorado - Rifle CSP2_plank highO2_0.1 (SPAdes) (version 2) | ecosystem: Environmental > Terrestrial > Deep subsurface > Rock core/Sediment ...
ATAGGGATACAAAGAGAGGTAGTAACAGGAAGGCGGCTTACTCCTAAAGAACAGGGAGCATTCAAGGAAGTCCAGCTTCTTTATGCAAGCTCGGGAAAATGGGCCCACAGGTCAAGTATTGTTGCTGGAAAAATAATAGCAATCTGCGCAAGGCATGGAGTTCCTGTGCAAACAATACTGGAGAATTTTGCCCGCAGAGTTCCAGATGTTGCAGTTATACATGCTCTTGAAAAGCGCATGTCTTTTTTGGAAAAAAGCAATAACGCAAAGAAAAAGGGCAAAAAAAGCAAGTAAGCAAGGACAGCCACCAAGCTTTTTGCGAAGCTGGCTTTTCCCAAGGCTTTCGAAAGCGAATGAAATGAGCGCTTCGAAAGGCTTTTTAAATACTTTCCCTGCAAGGTTTTTGTATAATTAATTGATAATCAGTTTCTCGATTTTTCAATTGGTTTTGTCAAAAAAAAGTGATAAAAATGGGTTTAAGGCCTGGGCACTGCTACAGTGACAGCGGAAAGGACAGGGCATACACAAGGATTGCCATTACTGTCCCCAGAAAGAATTTCATAGGCGCAGCTCCGGGTTTGAAAACAAGGCAGTTCAACATGGGAAACCCGGCAAAAAACTTTTCAAACATTGTAAATCTGGTTGTCGACGATACTATTCAAATAAGGGACAATGCAATCGAAGCCACAAGGATTTCAATCAACAGGTTTCTGAACAACAAGATTGGAAAGGAAAACTATTTCATGCGCATCAGGATTTTTCCGTTCCATATTCTCCGCGAGAACAAGCAGGCGCAGGGAGCGCATGCAGACAGAATTCAGAAGGGAATGAGCCATGCATTCGGAAAGCCGATTGGAAGAGCGGCAAGGATTCATGCGGGACAGACAATAATCAGCATTCTTGTTGACGAAATTCACATCGGGATTGCAAAGCAGGCTTTGATGAGGGCAAGGGCAAAAATGCCGGCTCGCTTGCATGTAAAGGTAGGGACTGACATTAAAAGCCTTGGAACCCGCCCTAAGACAGTCAAGGAAATTACTTCGGAAGAAATCGCAGCCCAGGAAGCTGCGGGAAAGGCAAGGGAAACAAAGAAGGAAGGAAAGGCGGAAGCCGGAAAAACCGCGGCTGCAGGCGAAGCAAAGAAAGAAGACGCAAAAACAGCCGCAGGCGGAAAAGCTCCCGCAGCAGAAACAAAGAAAGAAGAAAAAAAGAAATAAGCGTTCTGATTCTCAAAGGCAAAAGAAATAAATAGCATAAAGCCCTAATTCTAGTGAATGCCTGTAAGGAATATTTTGTGGTTTCCCGATATTGCGGAAGACGATATCGGAATAGTTGGCGGAAAAGGCCTCAATCTCGGATTAATGGCAAGAGCGGATTTTCCTATTCCCCCGGGCTTTGTTGTTACTGCACAGGCATATTTCGATTTTTTAGACAAAAGCAGCCTGAGAAAAAAAATAGTGCAGGCAATAGACGCAATCGACACTGAAAACACAAAACAGCTTGAAGAGGTTTCGGAAAAGGCAAGGGACTGGATAAGGCAGGCAAAAATGCCCGAAGAGCTCTCCAATGAAATCAAAAAAAATTATTTGAAGCTTTCCGAAAAAAGAATAGGCTTTCTTTCGAGCAGCGAGGAATGCTTTGTAGCTGTTAGAAGCAGCGCAACTGCAGAGGACCTGCCTGAAGCAAGCTTTGCGGGACAGCAGGAAACATATTTGAATGTGCACGGAAAAAACAATGTTGTTGTTGCAGTGCAAAAATGCTGGGCAAGCCTTTTCACTGCAAGAGCGGTTTATTACAGGAAAAAACAGAATTTTCCCACGGATAAAGTCGGCATTGCAGTTGTAATACAAAAAATGGTTGAAAGCACTGCTTCGGGAATAATGTTCACTGCGGATCCGACAGGAGACGAAAGCAAAATAATAATCGAAGCGGGATTTGGGCTTGGAGAGGCAATTGTAAGCGGCTCTGTTATTCCCGACAATTATGTGATTGACAAAAAAGAAATGGCTATTTCTGAAAAAAAGATTAATTTCCAGGAATGGAAAATAATCAAGAAAGGCTCGGAAAACATAAAGCAGGACATTCCCCAGAGCGAAGCGCGCAAGCAGAAGCTTGACGACAGGACTATTTTAACTCTTGCACAGATAGGCCTTGAAATACAAAATTATTACGGAAAGCCGCAGGACATAGAATTTGCAATAAACGGAAAGGAACTGTATATTGTGCAGAGCAGGGCAATTACAACTCTGGGTTTAAAAACAAAAATGGAAGGCGCAAAAGAGCGCAGGGAAAAAATGCAGCAGTCAAAGGCAAAAATTGTTTTGACAGGGTTGGGAGCAAGCCCGGGAATTATTTCAGGAAGAGTAAGAGTTGTTCCTGATGTAGAGGATTCAGCAAAGGTCCAGCCGGGCGATATTCTTGTCACAAAAATGACTTCACCCGATTGGGTCCCGACAATGAAAAAAAGCATTGCAATAATAACAGACGAGGGGGGAAAAACCTGCTTTGCAGGAAAAACAAAAGTCTTGACGAGCAAAGGAATAATTGACTTTGAAGAAGTGTTTAACAGGGCAGAGCAGGGAGAAAGCTTTTTTGCATTGTCAGTGAACAGAGAAACATTAAAGTCCGAATGGAAAAAAATAAATGCCTGCATGAAAAGAAAGGCTGAAACAATAAAAATTGCGGTTTCACAAACAGGCAAGGCAAACGAAAATTGCGTTGAATTGACTCCAAGCCACAAAATGATGCACTTGCAAAACAGGCAAATAGTTGAAAAAGAAATCAAGGGAATTCTCGATGCGGAAGAGCTTGTTTGCACAATTGATTCAATCCCAATTGTTTCCGATGCAAGCGAAAACAATTTGAAAAAAGCATATTTGATGGGCGCATTGTTTACTGACGGGAGTATTCAGTTGACAAAAAGGCACGGGCACATAACATTTGTACAAAAAGCCACTCCTGAAAAAAAAGAGTTTGTTGAAACAGTTTTGGGGCATTTCAGGGATTTGTTTGGAACTTCCATGAACCAAAAGGAACGGACATATACCTCTACTATCAGAGGATACACTTTTACAAGCACTGCAATGGCATACAATTGCTACCAGAAAGCGCCAGCACAAAATCTGCTTGAAAGTTACGAGGCTCTTGAAGAATGGGTTTTGAGAACAGATGAAGAAAATCTGCTGATGTTTTTGGCGGGCGTTATCGACGGCGACGGAAGCTTCAGCAAAAGCCACGGTTGCAGGCTGCATATTTATTCAAGCGATGAAAAACTGACGAAATCAATTGTTCTTGGATGCCTGCGCCTTGGAATCCAGCCAACATTGCAAAAAAACAGGGAAACTTGCTTGAATATCCAGATTGTTGAAGGTCTGGAAAAGTTGTTGAAATATACGAAAAGAGTAAAATTCAGCCCAAGAGAAAAAAGTCAGGGAGTAAAATTGTTTTCAGCAAAGCAATTGCTTGGGGATATTGTTAATGAAGTAAACTGGGGCGGAAAAATAAAGCCATATGTTGAGAAGAATTTGCTTATTGATTCTAAAAAAGTTTTTGAAAGAATTGTTCCAATGGCAAAAAAAGAGGCACAAACAGAATTGCAGAAGATTTGCAGTAGTCCAATCAGAATGAAGCGCGCAGTGCATTTACAAAATTGCGGCGAAACAGATGTTTTCAATATTGAAGTTGACGAACACCACAATTATGTTGTTTTTACAGAACAATTCACTCCATTATGGGTTGCAAATTGCCATGCCGCGATCGTATCCAGAGAACTCGGAATTCCCTGCGTTGTCGGAACTGAAAAAGCCACAAAAATACTTGAGGATAACGACCTTGTAACTGTCGACGGGTTTGACGGGTTTATTTACGAGGGAAAGGTAGAGCTCGAGGCTCCGAAAAATCTAGAGGAACAGATGCCGATAATTGAAAAAAAGGAAATAGAACCCTTTGAAAAGGCAATCAAAAAAGAGCTGAAAGAAACAGCAAAACAGCACGGGCAAAAGGAAAGGCCTGCTGCTTTCGAAAAGGAAAAAAAGATTTTTGAGATTGAAGAAGAAGAGGAAAAAGAAACAGCGCAGGAATTCAGGGAAAAAATAATTGAAGAGGAAAGGAAAGAGGCAGAGGAAATAGTAAAAGACTTCGGAAAGGAAGAGGCAGAGGAAATGCCTGCAGAAAAGCTTGAAGAGGAAGAGGAAAAAATAGTTGAACTGCTTGAAAAAGTTTCAGTGAAAGTAAACGTGAATGTCGCGCTTCCGGAAGCTGCGGCATCTGCAGCAAAAACAAATGCAGACGGAGTAGGATTGTTAAGGGCAGAGCACATGATTACTGCTGCGGGAAAACATCCTGCAGAATATCTCAGGGAAGGAAAACAGGAAGAGCTTACCGCAGTTGTGAAAGAGGGAGTGAAAAAAGTCGCGCTTCTTTTCAAGGGAAAGCCTGTTTTGTACAGGACTTTCGATGCGCGCACTGATGAATTCAGGCATTTGGAAGGCGGGGACAAAGAGCCCGAAGAAGACAATCCAATGATTGGCTGGCACGGAATAAGAAGGGATCTGGACGAGCCTGAATTATTGAAGGCGCAGTTTTTTGCAATTAAACAGCTGTTAATGGAAGGCGTTGACAATCTCGGAATAATGCTTCCATTTGTGCAGAACGTTGATGAAGTAAAGCAGGCAAAAAAAATCGCTGAAGAATGCGGCTTATCCCCAAGAAACGACGTTAAGTTCGGAGTAATGGTCGAGACTCCCGCTGCATGCTGGATTATTGATGATTTGATTGAAGAGGGAATTGATTTCGTAAGCTTCGGGACAAACGACTTAACGCAGTTAACGCTCGGATTGGACAGGAACAATGGAAAAGTCCAGAAATGGTTTTCAGAGCTTCATCCCGCAATTCTGAAATCAGTAAACCATGTTATACAGGCATGCAAGCAGGCGCACGTGCACACTGGAATCTGCGGGCAGGCAGGCTCCAATCCCGAAATGGTAAGGCACCTTGTGCATTTCGGAATTGATTCTGTTTCGGCGAACATTGACGCAGTCGAGAAAATAAGAAAAGTCGTGCTTGTCGAAGAGAAAAAAATGTTCATGGAAAAATAAGCGCATAAAAACTATTTTTTTGCCTTGGCTAATTCCATGGCATATAATCGCAATGCCTCGGGAATAACTGTTTTGTCGTGGGTTCTGATGAATTCGCGTATTGCTTCGGAAGTCCTCGGGATAATTGCAAAACCCGCAGGCGCCCAAGCGTCTTTTTTTGAGCGAATCCTTGCACGAATGCTTTTTCTGACTTCTTCGGCGGAAACATTTGCGCGCTGGACGAAAAAGGCATTAAAAACTGCCGCATTGTCCATTCTGTGCAAGGCAAACCATGTTTCTTTCTTCACTGGCTTCAGGCCCTTGCCGATTAATTTCAATTTGCTTTTGTCGATTCCGATTTCTGCGGCGCTCCTTGCATTGACTGCATCAACAGGATTTTTTCCCGCCATTAACAATCCTGCGGGCAAATCCCAGTAGCCTGCGCCTGTAGTGGCAACATTCATCGGGCGCCTTATCAGGATAATGTGCGTGGGTTCTCCATGCGCGCCTTTTCCGATTTCAATAATGGAATTCAGCCCGAGGTTAAAGGGAACTGCTTCGGGCAGGCGTCCCCTTGTTTTAGCTGTTTTTGATTCCTTTGCCTGCAATGATTTTTTCTCGCGCGATTTTGACGCGGCATACCAGTCAAAAAAACCGATTTCAGAAACAGGAATTTTGAAATTCGCAGCTCTCTTCCTCTCTCTTCGGGCCTGCCTGTTTACAAAGCCTATTCTTGCTATCCTGCCGTTGAAAAAATTTTTTCCTTTCTCGGAAGCCAGCAATTTTTCCAGCTGTCTCTGCCCTGAAACGCTTCTTTGGGAAACAGGCATTTCTGACTGAACAAGCTTCGGCCTGAACCAGGGCCCCAGCAATAATTTCCTTTTTCCCGCCAGAATCTGCTTCATCTGCTGTTTTCTAACTCTGCCCATTAAATTCACTCGCAATTAAAAATAATTGCACTAAAGGCATATTTATGCTTAACATTGACCTTTCAGAGGCAATAGAAGAAATAAAAAAGCTCGGCGCAAAAACAGTTCTCCTGCAGATTCCCGAAGGGCTGAAAACAAGAAATCTCGAAATTGCACAGGAACTGCAAAACAAAACAAACGCGACAATTGTTTCAACAATTGACCCCTGCTTCGGCGCCTGCGGGCTTGCGGAAACAGAGGCAAAGCAGATTAATGCTGATTTGATTGTGCATCTGGGGCACTCGCGGTTTTTTTCTCCTGAAACAAAAACAATTTTTGTGCCGCTTTCTTACCTGCTTGAAAGCAAAAAGCTGAAAGAGCTTGCATCAAACAGCGTGCAGATACTGAAAAAAAATTCAGTTAAAAAAATTTCTTTGTGCACCACGCTTCAGTATCTTGAATACCTTCCTTTGCTGAAAAAAGAGTTTGAAAAAAGCGGAATCAAGGCTGAAACAGCAAAGGGAAAAAATCTTTCGGAAGGGCAGGTGCTTGGATGCAATTATTCGGGAGTTTCAAAAAACACTGACGCAGTTGTTTTTTTCGGCGACGGATTGTTCCATGCGCTTGGAATTGCCTTCAGCTCAAAAAACAGGGTTTTTACAATGAATCCCATGAACAACGAGGTAAAGGCGCTTGAAGGGGAAAAGGAATTGTTCCTGAAAAAAAGATTTGCGCTAATTGAAAAAGCAATGAATGCGGAAAAAATAGGGATTATTTTAAGTGGAAAAAAAGGCCAGTTTAAAATGCAGAAAGCGCTTGAACTCAGGGAGCTTGTTGAAAAGCACAAAAAAAAGGCTTTTCTGTTCATTGCGGATTTGATAAAGCCGGATTATCTTCTCGGAATTGATGCAGATGCTTTTGTCTGCACTGCCTGTCCGAGAATTGCAATTGACGATGCAAGCGCATTCAAAAAGCCCTTGCTGAATCCAAGCGAACTGAAAATAGCGCTTGGAGAAAAAACTTTTGAAGAATACGAAATAGAGGAATTTTTTTAAGCGGCTTTTAGAATTTCAGGCGCATTGCAATATCATCCGCATCATAACCGCGCTTTTTTCTGCGAGGCTTTTTCAAAAGCCGCTTTGAGGGCTTTTTTCTGGTTTTCTTTTTTCCCGCTTCTTCCCAGTCTTCAGGTTCTTCAGACAGGGGAGATTCTTCAGGCTGCATTCCGCTGTCTGCGGCTTCTGAAACAATTGTCCCTTCAAAATCCTGATTCCTTACTGCTGCCTTGAAGTTTTCCATGCTGTTGCCCGACAAAAAAAAGCCTGTAATGTGCGAACGTTTAAGGACGAGAACAGCGGGAATGTCGATTATAATGTTCTGGCGCGGTTTTGATTCTTCCTTTATGAGAATCTCCAGGAGCTCGCTGCAGGAAAGCTCCCTGAAAAGCTTTGCATCCTTGTTTTTTGCGGGGTTTGAATCGAAAATCCCTTCCACATTGCTGAGGTTAATGAAGCCTGCATTGAGATGCTCTGCAATTATTGCAGCGCAGAAATCAGTAGTAACTCCGGGGATTAGCCCCCCGAAGACGGGAATTTTTCCGGAAGAAATAATTTCATCTGCTTTTTTTATGTCAGTCAAAACCTCTGAATGCGCGGATTCAAGCGCGTTAATGAATAGAAGCGCGTTAAGCCTTGTGGCAGCTATCCCAAGAGAGTCGAGCTCAAAATTGTTTGCACCCATTGCCTCTCCCGCCTCAACAAAATCCCTTGCAAGCACTCCCCCTCCGATTACGAGCGCAAAGTCAAATCCTTCCGAGTGAAGAGAACTTACTGCATCCGCAATGTCACGGATTGCATTCGGGTTTGGAATGCCGTTTTCAAAGAGAAGGCTGCCTCCGATTGAAACAACAAAAATTCCTTCGGAGCTTTTCCTGCGGAAACTTCTCTCCTGAGTTTCCGCTGAGTCTCTTGCGGGGCTGTCTTCTGAAACATTGAAAAATTCAGGGAGCATATTCTATAGAATTGGAACAAGGAGTTTAAATATATTTTTAATCGGGAATTTGCGGATAAAAAAATCTGCAGAACAGCGGAAACGCGCTTCCAAAATCCTTTTTATTCAATAAACAGCCAGGCTCTTTCATGAACGGAGAAGGCCTGCGCGAAAAGTTAAGGGAGATTGCGCATTATGCAATTGTTTTTACAAATCATGCGGAGCTCAGGCTGGTGAAAAGGCAGATTGAGAAAAGGATTGTTGTTAATCACCTGCGGAATCCTGGAGCGCTGAAACTTGTTGAAAAAATTTTTTCGGAAAACGATTGTGAAAAATACAAATTGTGGTTTGTGCCGTTCAAAAAAATCGCTTATGTTTATGTTATAGTTATAAACCATTTGGAACAAAAAATTGTTGTGATTACAGTTATAAAGCAGAGGCTTGACTGGCAGAAAAAGGTGGAAAGAAATGCCCAAATTTAAGTTGGATTATGATTTTGCAGAAGACCTGCTTTTTTTGTACAATGAAAACAAAAAATCAAAGGGCAGCATTGAGTTCGGAGAGCTTGTTGTTGACCTGCAAAAGAACGGCGAAATAGTCGGCCTGGAAATTTTTGATGCGTCAGAATATTTGACTGATTTGACTGACAGAAAAATAACAAAACAAGCCCTTGCAAAAATTGAAAATGCTTCTTTTTCCTTTATCAAAAAAAAAGGCACTGTTTTTGTAAAAATAATCCTGCCGATTGAAAAAGAAAATGTGCCGGCAACAATAGCAATCCAAAACATTCACTACAAAAGCCCGATAACAGCGCATTCAAGATGAGCCTATTCAATTCCCTGTTTTTTAGCTCATGCCCAAGAAAGCTGTTTTAAAGCTTTTTATTCCTAAATCTGTCTGGTAAACAATGGATTTTTCTTTAAAGAAAAGGAATTGCTTTTTCTAGCTCCTGCCTAATCGGCAGTATTTTTTTAGTGGTTAAAATGCCGGAAGACTATTTGGAAAAAATTGACGAGGCTGAAATCGCGCTGTTCAAAAAAAAGCTCAAAAAGCTGAAGGAGTTCAGGGGAAAGGGAACAGAGCTTATTTCACTGTACATGCCTGAAGATGCAGACAGGAGCTCTGTGATGGGGCAGATAACGGAAGAAATGAGCCAGAGCTCTAACATAAAGAGCCCGCAGACCAGAAAAAATGTCCAGGGCGCACTGAGAAAAATAGACAATTTTTTGAAACAGATAAATTTCAAGATTCCGAAAAATGGCTTGGTTGTTTTCTGCGGAAACATTTCAGAACAGGAAGGAAAAAGCGACATACAGCTCATGACTCTCCGTCCCATACGCCCTTTGAGAACAAAGCTTTACTGGTGCGATTCAGAATTCCATCTTACACCTTTGGAAGACATGGTTATTCCAAAGGATGTTTTCGGAATACTTGTAATTGACAAGAGCGACGCGACAATCGCAGCGCTGATTGGAAAAAAATACGAAATACTCGGAAGATTCACTTCGGGAATAAGCGGAAAGCACAGGGCAGGAGGACAATGCTTAGACCCAGAAACAAAGATAATAGTAGATAATAGGTTAAAGGAATTAAAAGACATAAAAATAGGAAATAAAATACGCGCTTTTAATTTCAAAAAAAACTCTGGCGAGGAAACTATCTGCATTAACAAATGGGAAATTGAAGATTCTGCTGTTTTCAAGATTTCTTTTAACAACAACAATATAATTGCATCTAAGAATCACTTGTTTTTTGTTGAGGAAAATGGCAAGATAATTGAAAAGCCTGCCAAAGACTTAATCAAGGGAAACAAACTTCTTGACAAGAATGGGAAAACTGTTGAGATAACTGAAATATCTGCAGAAACTCTTGAAACCACTGTAAAGCTAATAGATATTGAAACAAAAAACCACAATTTTATTGCAAACGGCCTGATAGTCCACAATTCAGCGCAGAGATTCGAGCGCCTGCATGAAGAGGCTGCGCAGGAATTTTACAAGAGAATAAGTGAAAAAATAAACGAAATGTTCCTCCCTTTTGGAGAAAAATTAAAAGGATTGATTGTTGCAGGCCCTGGCATGACAAAAAATTATTTTTTGAACAAGGATCTTGTCGATTACAGAGTGAAAAAAAAGATTCTTGGGCTGATTGACACTTCTTATACCGATGAATCAGGCATAAGGGAAGTCGTGCAGAGGGCAGACGAGCTTCTGAAGGACGCAGAAATCATAAAAGAAAAAAATCTTATAAACAAATTTTTGGAGGCAGTGGTAAAGGACGGCCCTGCGGCTTACGGGCAGAAAGAAGTGGAAGAATCTCTCGCAATCGGAAAGGTTTCAATGCTGTTAGTGAGCGAGGCAATCGAATGGCTTGTTTTTAAAGTTCATTGTGAAAAATGCGGTTTCTCGGAAGAAATCATTGTGAAAGAGCCCGAAAAATTCGATTCTTCAAGGATAAAATGCGGAAGCTGCAAGAGCGACAAGCAGATTGAAGTTCTTGAAGAAATAGATTATGCAGACTGGCTGATGGAAAAGGCGCATTCGACAGGCGCGGAAACATACATTGTAAGCACTGAAACTCCGGAAGGAGAACAGTTCTTCAAAGGCTTCGGCGGAATAGGCGCACTGCTGAGATACAAGTAATAATTCTTGATGGTAAATATGGAATTGTATTCTACTTCTTCAAAGGGAATCGGCGGGCGCATAAAGCAGAGATATTCTGATTTTATTGTAGAGGAAATAGGCTTGTGGGGAAATGCGGAAGTGAAAAGATTTCTGCTTGAAGATGCTTTGAACAGGGCGACTCCAATTGAGGTTCCTGAAAATGAAAATCCGCGGGAAAAAAACCAGCTGCTCTGCGAGCTTGAAAAATACAATGCGGATACGAATTTTGTAATGCGCCGTGTTTCAAGGTTTCTGCAATTGTCGCGCAAAAGATTCGGGTTTGCGGGAATGAAGGATAAAAGGGCAATAACCTCGCAGTTCATTACTATTTTTTCTCCCGATCCCGAAAAACTCAAATTGTTCCAGAGCAGGACAATAGACATAAGGCCCATAAAATGGCAGTCTGAAAGAATAGAATTGGGAAGCCTGAAGGGAAACAGGTTCACTATTACAATAAGGAACCTTGATTTGCAGGAAAAAGAGCTTGAAAAAAAAATAAAGGAATTTTTCAAAGAGGCTGAAAAAAACGGAATTGCAAATTTTTTCGGGGAGCAGAGATTTGGCGGCATTAGGCAGGTAAGCCATTTAATCGGAAGAGAATTTGTAAGGGGAAACATAAAAGAGGCTGCAATGCTTTTCCTGACTTTTCCAAGCGAAAGAGAAAGAGACGATATCAAAAATGCGCGGAAAAACCTGCTTGAAACAATGGATTTTGCAAAAGCAAGCAAGGAATTTCCAATTGAATACAGGCCTGAAAGGGCAATGATTCACCATTTGTGCAAATATCCGAATGATTTTGCGGGAGCTTTTCGAAAACTGCAGAAACAGCTGCGTTTCCTTTTCATGCATGCTTATCAATCTCACTTGTTCAATCTGATTATCGAAGAAAGGTTGAAACTGGGATTCGGATTAAAAAAGATTTCAGGCGATGTTTTAATTGAAGGAAAGCCGAGCGCAGCACTTTTCGGCTTTGAATCTGAAATTGCAGAGGGAAAAACAGGGGAAATAGAAAAAAAAATTTTAGAAGCAGAAGGAGTGAAGCTTGAGGATTTTAAAGTAAGCGAAATGCCGGAAGTTTCATCAAAAGGAAGCAGGAAGGGAATTGTTTTGATTCCTGAAAAAATAAAGCTGATTGAAACAGGAAAAGACGAGTTTAATGAGGGAAAATTGTCTGCAAAAATTTCCTTTTCCCTCGAGAAAGGAAATTACGCGACTACTGTGCTGAGAGAATTAATGAAAGGCGTGGTTGAATGAATCTCGTTCTTTTGTTTGCCGCATTTTTTTTTGTGAGCGCTGCAGGCGTTTTCCTTGTGGCAAAAAAAATGAAAAAATCAGGCATTTTAGGGAGAGACATAAACAAGCGCAAAAAAGTTTTTCTGCCCGAAGCAACGGGAATTGCACTGCTTGTTCCGCTCTGGATAGGGATATTCTTCATCATTGCATTTGAAAACTTCAACATGGGATTTTTTATTCTCGGATTGGCAGTAACAGGATACGCGGCAATAGGATTGCTCGATGATTTGAAGAAAAAAATAAAAGGTAGCCTTTCCTGGAAGGCAAGGGCTGTTCCCGTTGCATTGTTCTCGCTCGCATTCTCCTTTCTGTTTGCGCCTAACTGGATGCTCGCGCCGCTGCTCGCAGCATACATAGTGGGACTGGCTGCACTGCAGAACACTTTTGCAGGGCTGAACGGATGGGAAATAGGAAGCGGGTTCATAATTGCATGCTTTACAGCCGCGCTGCTTGCGACAACCCAGTTTTTTTTGCTCACAATTGTTTTCTGCGCTGCAATTTTAGGCCTGCTGTTCTGGAATTTTTTTCCCGCAAAGGTTTTTCCAGGGGATTCGGGAACCCTTTTAATGGGGGGAATGATTGGCTGCACTCTTGTCCTTACCTCAAATATAATGCTCATGGCAACAGTGTTTCTGTTTTACCTCCCGCATATTGCGGATTTTTTCCTGCTCAAGCTGCGCACGAACAAAAAGGATTTGAGCCAGAAAAAATTCCCGCCGTACGCGCTCAATCAGAAGGGGGAAATTGCAATCCCGGATTATCCAGACAGGGAGGAAAGGCTGGAT
>Ga0209542_10015608_pt1 | contig 12711 bp, 14 predicted proteins | sample RifCSPhighO2_01_FD_184028 | JGI IMG/M metagenome (GOLD analysis project Ga0209542, IMG submission 184028) | Soil microbial communities from Rifle, Colorado - Rifle CSP2_plank highO2_0.1 (SPAdes) (version 2) | ecosystem: Environmental > Terrestrial > Deep subsurface > Rock core/Sediment ...
ATATAAACCCCTCAAGGCGGATAATCATTTGGCTTATATTTTGTTTTTTCTTCATTAGTCCAAAGACTCATTTTAAGTCCTTAAATTTCTGAAATTACTAATATTTTAAATTTAAAAGATTTTTCAATTTCTAACATACGGGATTTGCCTTTATTTTAAAAGAACTTGGTGCTGGTTTTAAGCTAAAATCATAGCAAGTCTGAATTTCTTTTGCATTCATGTTGCTGCACAAAACCTTGCATTCTAGAACATTATTTTTTATGCTTGCAACTAGATCCTGATATTTGCCAACAGGATTAACAACAGGAAATCCTTTATCATTTCCTAGCATTGGTGCCCCCCCAGCAATAGCTAATCCCCCTAAACAAACCCCTTTTGGATTTGAATTTATAATTGCCTTTGTTGATGCTGAAACAGTATCTAAGGGGATCATGCATAAAACAAAACTACTTGTTTTTTGTTCTTGTTCACCTAATTTACCAGCAAAAAGATAAGCTAACCTTAGTATTTTCTTAAAAAAATAAACCTTGACTTTCATCCAAGTTTTTACTCCTTTTATTTTTATTTCTCCAATTTTATAAGCCAGAAAAACTGCTTGTGCCTTGTCATCTGAGCTTATGATTTTGTTTAATGTATTCTCAGAAACCTGTAAAATCACAGTCGGATTTTCATCCCCATTTAATATTTCACCTATTTTCCCATCTTTAACAACTATTGTTAAATATTCTTTTTCATTGTTATTTAAACTTATTTCTGCTAAAATCCTTTGGTTTTTTAAAAAGTAGTTTAAACCACTAGGAAGTATTATTGGTTTTTCTTTCAAAATATTATTTGCTTCTTTTACAACTTTTAAAAGATCCTTTATATTCTCAATATCATCTTCAGCAAAAGAAACACTACTTAAAATTAATATCAAAGAAAAACAAATTAAAATCTTCTTGATCATTATTAAAATCTTTAAAATCAAATTTAAATATTTTACTAAAGATGTTTTATTCTAAAAATTATAGCCATTTCAATAATATGTTTCATAATCCCAGGTATTATCCCAGTAAATACAAAATTTTTAAAGATAAATAACCCATTCCAAGACCCTAAACTTATTACTAAAGGCCCTGTTCTTGGTCTGTATTTTCTTAATCTCTTATTTTTTTCCAGACAAATAATATTATGGACAATGCATTTCGCATGCCTGTCAGCATTTTGTGCTGTTTTTTCTTCTGGTGTATTTGCGACATCCCCCCCAGCAAATATATTCTGAAAAGAGTTTAATTGTAAATGTTCATTTACAATTAGATGGCCTTCTTTGTCTATGCAATTAGAAAAGTCTTCTTTGTTTAAATAAGGCACTTTGAATTTAATTCCTGAACACCAAATCCCTATATCTGTTTTATACTTGTTTTTGTCTGAAATAAATTCTTTATTACTATAATCTTTTATTCTTTCATTAAATATGATATTGACCCCCCTTTTTGCTAAAAAATTAAATGCATAATCTGAAGCTTTTTTCGGATTTCTCTCAATTAACCTGTCTCTTGCCTGGACAATTAATATTTCCTTGTTTGTTTGTGTACACAATTCTCCTGCAATTTCTGTCCCAACTAAACCCCCGCCAATTATAAGGACTTTTTTTGCATTTTTAAGAAACTCATTAATTGCTATCCCTTCATTGCAATATTTTAAAGTATGAATCTCATCTTTATCTTTTAAAGAAATTGGATACTGTGCTCCTGAACAAATAATTATATATCTTGCTTTAATCTCAGTTCCTTTTCCTTTCACATGTTCTTTGGTTAAATTAATTATTTCTTCTTGTATAAATTTAGTTCTTTTAAAAATCTTTGAAAAAGGAATGCTTACTTTTTCGCAATATTCTTTCCTGATTACTAGTTTTGGTACTGCAGGTGTAAATTCAAAAGAATCTTTTTTATCAAATAATATAATCTTTAATTTTGTTTTTCTTTCTAATAATTTTGCACACAAAACTCCGCAAAACCCTCCACCAATAATTGCAACATCATAATTTTCCATAGAATATATTTTAGAATTAGGTTTTTATTTGTTATGATTATAATTTAATAAAAAATAATAAGGCTTTTCCGTTTTCTTTCACTAGGTTTTCCCGTTTTTTGGTGAAGCTTTTTCTAAAAAAGGTTCTTTTGTCGTTTCTTTGCGAACTTTCTCTTCAGTTTTTTCCCGAGGCTTTTTTCTAAAAAGGCTCTAGTCGTTTCTTTGCGAACTTTCTCTTCAGTTTTTTCCCGAGGCTTTTTTCTAAAAAGGCTCTTTTGATGAAACTTTTCTTAAAAGTTTCTAAAAAATAAAAAAATAAAAAAATAAAAAAATTTATTTCATCCATTCATCTAAACTGCAACAACCAGAAGACTCACTCAAAGCTAAACTCACTAACCCACCTAATATTGAGAAATCTTTAAGAAAACTTCCTAAATCTTTTCTTGTTACAGTTAATATTGCTACTACAATAACAATTATTAATGGCCATGAAACATATTTTGATTTATATCCTAACAAAATAAGTGCCCCCCCAAGAGTTTCTACTATTATTAAAAGCCAAGCCCAAAATGTTGCTGCAGGAAACCCAATACTTGCCAAAAGCCCAGTTATCATAGCAGGATTTAATAATTTACTAATACCTGTACCAATAAATAACACCCCTAAACCAACTCTTAAAGCATCAATTGCATGATTTTTTTCCATTTTTACCTCCTTATTCAAGATATTTTATTATTACTACTTTTTTATATATTTAATTTTTATGTATCTTTAAATGCTATTTTACTAAAATTATTTAAACAAAAAGATTTCCTAAATAAGAAATGATTTCAATTGTAATTCCAACTTTAAACGAAGAAAAATATATCGAGAAATTATTAACTTGTTTAAAAAACCAGACATACAAATATTTTGAAATAATAATAATAGATGCAAATTCTCAAGATAAAACAAAAGACATAATCAGGCTTTATAATAATTTTCTAAAAATAAAAATAATAAACTCAGAAAAAAGAAATGTCTCCTTTCAAAGAAACTTAGGTTTAAAAAATTCAAAAAATGAAAGTGTTTTGTTTTTGGATGCAGATACTACATTTGATAATGACTTTTTAGAAAATGCCCTAAAAGAGATTAAAGAAAACGATATAAAAATAGCAGGCTGTTTACTCTACCCAGATAGCAAAGATAATATATACAACTTATTTTTCTCTTTATTCAGAATTTATATAAATCTGCTCCATAGTTATATTGGATTTAATGGGTGCTGTATTTTCACATTAAAATCTATACACAATAAAATAAATGGTTTTGATGAAAATATAAAAGTAGGTGAAGATTATGATTATACAAAAAGATTAAAGAAATTATCTAAACTAAGTTTATTGAAAACAGTTAAGATTAAAACATCTGTGAGGCGTTTTGAAAAATATGGTAGATTAAGAACAGGAATAAAATATTTACTAATTGGACTTTATATACTGCTTTTTGGAAACATAACAAAAGATACTTTCAAATACAAATTTAATGAAAAATAATTAAGAAATTCCAATGAATGCTTTTTTCGTTTTCTTTTCCAAGGTTTTCTTGTCGTTTCCTTACGAACTTTCTTTTCAGTTTTTGATGAAACTTTTCCCAAAAGTTTCTAGTGAACGCTTTTCTTAAAAGGGTTCTTATAGTTTTTCCGTGAAGGCTTTTTCTAAAATGGTTCTAGAACATCTTCTTTAATCCTTGTTCTTCAACCATTGTTTTTATTTTATCTCTAGCCTCATTTTCCATAATATCAAAGTAATTATAGAAATTGTTTGTTACTTTTAATAATCTTGTCCTTCCTTTTTTCTCAGATGTAATTAAGTTGCTTTCTTTTAAAGATTTAATATGATCATAAGCTTTGTTTCCCCTTATTTTTATTACATCGCTCTGTGTTACAGGTTGTTTATATGCAATTATTGCAAGAGTTTTTGTAGTTGGACTATCCAGTTCACTATTAGAAACAAGTTTATTTGTTATATACCCAAAGTCCTTTTTTATGTTTAGTTTCACTTTGCCTTCATGTTCTTGAATTTCAATAGAACAATTTCTGTTTTCATAATCTTTTTTTAATTCATCTAAAGCCTCTTTTACTATGCCTGGACTCCCAATTTCACAATACTTCCCTAATTCTTCTAAAGAAATATATTTCCCTAAAGTAAACAAAATAGACTCTATTTTATGCTTCAATTCCATCAATTAGAAATATTACTTTCAATTTTTAAACTTTCTCGTTTTTTCGTTTTTTACCAAGGCTTTTTCCAAAATGTTCCGTCTTGTTTTTTGCTAAAGCTTTTTCCTAAAAATCTTTCTCTAATAAATCTCATATCTTAAAATAGCAGCTATTCCCCCTAAATCCTTAAGTTGCTTCCCTTCTCTTGTATCAACAGATATTAAAGATATTTTGCTGCTCGTTTTTTCACACATTCCTTCTATTTCTTCAATAACTTTTTCATCATAATCTTCACTAATTAAAACAAGATCAACAGCACCAATATCCAAAGCATGTTTTACTTCCTCTAAACCATAAGCAGTTTTATTTTGTTCTTTGCCAAGCATTGTTAAAAACTTGTTCATGATAATTTTTTCTTGCATAATTAATTCATTAGCTAATAAGTCCTGGCTTTTTTCAACTAAATCATGCAATCCAGATTCATCAGTATAAGTAATATCTTTAACGCCTATGATTTTTTTCCTGATCTCAGTATTTAAGTATTCCAAAAATTCTTCTTTAGTTGGCCCAGGTCCCCCTAAGATAATTCCTTTAATTTCTTTTTTTCCTAAAAACTCCTTGTTGGCAATATCACTAATTCTATAGTAAAATTCTTTTGCAGCCTCCTCTCTTAATCTTGCAAACCTGTTGCTTGATTGTCCGCCAGCCCTCGTCTTTCCAGGAACACCTGAAGTTAAATATTCAATTAATTTTATGCTTGTCCCTCTTAAAATACCAATTGCACATTCTCTTTTGTCCATTGTAATCAAGCCATAAACCTCTTGATGCTCCATCATGTCTTTTAATAAATCCAAATAAAAAGTCTGGTCACATCTATAGATCTTAACTTTCAAAGGTTCAGGTGGCTCAATGCTAAATACCTGGATATCAACCTTGTTGTCACTTGTAGAAACATTGCCTGCAAAAACAGCTAATCCATTTTCAGGTGTTTTTTTAAATAACCTTAAATGTTTTATTATCCTTTCTAAACTGTCAGTAACATTTTGTCTTGTTCTAGCATCCTTGATATTAGAAGCAGTCCCTTGTTCTTGTTGTAAATGATTTATAATTTTGTTAATATCATATTCACTTGGAATAAAAACAGAAACTAATTCAGTATGTCTTCCCCTTACACTAGCTAAATTTGCTATAAATTTCTTTAGTTTTTGTTTTGTTTTTAAGTCCATTATTCAACTAATTCATTATTTTTTTCTGATTCTGATTTTACATCTTCTTTAAATGGGTTTGTTACTTCTAACCAAGGTATTTTTTTAAAATCTTCATCTTCAGTAATTATTGTGTTTATATTATTTTCCTGCATAACTGAAGCTATTAAAGAATCCCAATAATGTGCTTTATATTCAAAACTTAATTTTATTGCATTTAGAATTGTTTTAGGTTTAATTTTAAGAATTTGAAAATTTGAAAAATTTATTATGTCTTTAATATTTTCTTCCATTTCCTTCATTGATATTGGATTAGAAATCTTTTTTGTAGTTACAACAAATAACTCAGATAAATTTTGTGTTGATAAAGCATAACTAACTTCTTTTTTCCAGCATTTATTTAAAATATTTTTAGATATAATGTGTTTATCATTCTCATTAGAGTCATATGCATATACTAAAATATTGGAGTCAATTAAACTTATCTCAGAATCTATCATATAATTCATCTCTATTCTTTATCAAAATCTTTCCCATATTATAACCTTTCTCCATTTTTTTCATTTGTCTTTGAGCAATCTCTTCTTGTTCTTTTTCTTTTAAGTATATCCTTGTTGCCTGAGTTATAGTTCTACCTAAAAAACCTTTTTTTTGTTTTTCTTTAGAAGCTAATCTTCTTAATTCATCTATAACATCATTTCCAATATTTACAGTTATAGTAGTTGTTTGAACCATAGATATATTTAGATGTTTAACATATTTAAATATTTGTATTTTGTAAATATATGATTATAACTCAATTTTTAATTCTCCCCCAAACTCAATTTCTTTTATTTTATGGGAGTTTATTATGTCCTTTTCTATTATCTTGAATTTTTCTGGAATTGTTGCTTTTAATATTTCTGAATTTAATGACTTGTTATTGGATTTTTTGTAATTCCATATTTTGCTGTTTAATTCAATAATCTCTTCTGAAACAATATTAACTTTTTTTACTTTTTCAATATTTGGAAATTTTTCTAAATGAATATCTTTGTTTTTCCAATCTTTATATATCTCATATGTTATAAACGGATTTATTGGTGCTAAAATTTTTAATATTTTATCCAAACAATAATATAAAGTAAATATACCTGAATCTTGTTCTTCTTTTGTAAATTTTTTATCTTGATTATAAGCACGTGCTTTTACTAATTCCATGTAATGAGATGCAAAAATTTCCCACAAGAAATTTTTTAATTTTATTGCAGGATTATGGAAATCATATATTTCATAACTTTCTCTTGTAGATTTAACTATTTCATTAATCTCATTTATTATTAAAAAATCTAAATTTTGTAATTTTTTTGGTTTCTTAACTTCATTAAAAAGAAAAATAAATTTTGATATGTTTAATAACTTTGTAATTGTTTTGCTTGCACCCTCTATTCTCTCTAATGAACACCTAAAATCAGTCTTGTCTAAATCCCCCTCTATTGCAGCCCATAATCTAAAAGGTTCTGCACCAAACTTATCAAGAATTACTTTTGGATCAATTACATTGCCTAAAGACTTTGACATTTTTTTCCCACTTTCATCAACTATATGATAATTAACCCAATGATCCTTAAAAATTATTTTATTGGTTAATTGATAACAACGTAATAAAGTGTAATACCCCCAAGTCCTTACAATTTCTTTTCCAGAGGGTCTTAATGTGCATGGAAAAGCTTTTTTAAAAAATTCATTGTCTCTTTCATACATTAAAATATATAATGGTGATATTGAAGAATCAAACCAAGTATCAAAAACTCTGGTTTCTCCTATAAATTTTTTTGATTTGCATTTAGAACATTCTTTTATTGGTGGTCCAAATTTCCAAGGTTGATAATATCTTCCTTTTTTAGGTACTATAACCCCAGAACAATCCTGGCAATACCACAATGGAATTTCAGTGGCATAATATCTTCTTCTTGAAATGGGCCAGTCTATAGATATAGCTTCTATCCAGTTTAATAAAATATTTCTGGATTCAGGTGAAAAGAAATTTACTTTATTTGCAATTTCTTTCATTTTATCTTTAAAATCAAGTTGTTTTAAATAAAATTCTTTCATTGATATAAATTCAATTTCAGCCCCGCTGCGTTCTGAAATAGGGGTTCTATGTAAAATACTAGTTTGCTTTATTAGCAGGTTTTTATTTTTTAATTCTTCAATAATTTTTTCTCTTGCTTCTTTTACTTTTAAGCCCTTTAAAAAACCAGAATGATGATTCATTCTCCCGTCTTTTTCAATAGCTATAATTGGGTCTAAATTCATTTCTCTAAAAAATCTTATATCTGATAAGTCTCCTGCAGAACACATCATAACTAAGCCGGTTCCTTTATCTATCTGAGCCAAAGTATGTGGAATTATTTTAACTTCCTTATTATAAACAGGCGTAATTACTGTTTTATTTTTTAAATGTAAATATCTTTTTTCTTCTGGATTATAAATAATCATAGCACATGTGCAAATAAGCTCTGGCCTTGTAGTTCCTATTATTATTTCTTCATTCGTTTCTTTAATCCTGAATTTTATTTCATTAAACAATGTTGGAATATCCTCATAATTTATTTCAGAATCAGCCAATGTTGTTTGTAATTTTGAATCCCAGTTATTTATTCTTTCATCTTCATAAATTAAGCCCTTATCCCATAAATCAATAAATGTGCTTTGTGTTAAAGTCCTATAACTTTCTGAATCAGTCTCATATACATCCCCAGCTTTTTCACCTTTTTCAAAAGAATTAAAACTAATACCTAATCTTAAGAAAGAATCTATAGTTGCAGATCCAGCCTCATCTAATAATTTTTTGCATAATTCCAAAAACTTTTCTCTTGGCGTCTCTGTTAATTTTATATTGAATTTTTTTTCAGTTGCTATTTCTATTGGTAGTCCATTTTTATCAAGACCTAATGGAAAAAGAACCTCCTGTCCAATCATTCTTCTAAATCTAGCAAACATATCCATAATAACATAAGTTGTAGCTTGTCCAACATGTACAGGCATATTTATATAAGGTGGTGGAGTGTCTATTGAATAAATTTTCTTTTTAGTATTCTCATTAAATTTGTATACATTATCATTTTTCCAAAACTCATATATTGGTTTTTCTAATTCTTTTGTCCATTTATTTATTTCTAATTTTACCATATTATTTCTAATTTTACCATAAAAAATATAAATATAAACCTATCCACTAGTAAGATGGCAAAACCAAAAAGAGTAAGTAAAAATAAAAAAAAGGTTGATAGGAAAAAAGAAGAAAAAGTTTGCAGATTTTGTTAATTTATGGACAATTTTCGAATAGCTGTAAAATCATTTATTGTAAATAGTGAAAACAAAATTCTGCTAATTAAAAGAAGATCAAATGATGTTCATAAACCTGGTTCTTGGAACATTCACAGTGGAAGATTAAAACCAGGAGAAGATCCATTTCTAGGTTTAAAAAGAAAAACAAAAGAAGAAACTAACATAGATATTGAAATAATGAATCCATTAGATGTCCAGCATTTTACAAGAGATGATAATCAAATAATCACAATGTTGATTTTTCTTTGCAAGCCATTGCATAATAATATAAAATTAAGTGAAGAACATACAGAATTTCAATGGACAAATATAGATAATAAAGAACAAATTCCAAATTGGCTCTTAAGTTCTGCAAATAATTTTTTAAAATTTTATAATAAAAATATCTAAAATAACAATATTTATATACATATTACCACATATGTATACATATGGCAGAAACAATATCAGTAAGAATACCAGAAAAAGATTTAAAGAAGATAGAACAAATTTCAAAATATGAAAAAACTTCTAAGTCAGAAATACTTAGGGAAGTTTTAGAATTAGGTATACAAAATAAAAGATTAGAAATTGCTTTAGAAAAATTTCAAAAAAATAAAGTTACAGCTTGGAAAGGTGCAAGATTAGCAGATATACCATTAACTAGGTTTTTAGATATTCTAAAAGAAAGAGGGTTAGAATTTCATTATTCTGAAAAAGAGTTAATGGAAGAATTTGAAGATTTATGATCATAAACTCTTCTCCTTTAATTATTTTTAGCAAGTTAAATAGATTAGACTTGTTAAAAAAAGTTTTTAATGATATCATTATTTCTGAGGGTGTTTACAAAGAAGTAGTGGAAAATGGCCTAAAACTTAATATGCCAGATGCAGGTTTAGTTAAACATTTTGTTGAAAAAAATCTTTTTACTGTAAAAAGATTAGAAGAAAAATGGAAAAATAAAGTTGAATTTTTAGTAAAAATTTACACTCAATTAGATATAGGGGAAGCAGAAACTATTGCCTTAGCTTTACAAGAAAAAGAAAAAATTTTATTAATTGATGAAATTGCTGCAAGAGAAGTAGCTAAACTTTATGGATTAAAACCATATGGATCTCTAAAAGTTCTTTTATTAGCTTATAAAAATAAATTATTGACTGAAAAAGATATTAAATTCTTATTGACTGAAATGAGTACACATAAATTTAGAGTTAGTGCAGAGATAATAAATAAATTTTGGATGTTATTTGATAAATTAAAGAAATGATTATTCTACACCGTGAAACTCATTTCCCTCTAATAAATTTCCATCTTTTTTAACAACCTCATTGCATGTCAAACAAAGAAATAAACCATGTTCTCTTAACTTCTTTAATTTATGCCCAACTTTTCCATTTCCAATTTTAACAATTATAATTTTTCCCACTATAATGTCAATTTTTCAAAGAGTCTGCTTCTTTGCGAACTTTCTCTTCAGTTTTTTCCCGAGGCTTTTTTTAAAAGGCTTCTTTTGCTGAAGATTTTTCCTAAAGAGCTTCCTCTAATTCTTCATTCCTTTTCTTCATTAACTTATTTAAAACTTTTCTTCCTAAAACTACGCTCTTTTGTTCTATTGGTAAGGAATAAATATTATAGTTCCATCTTAAATTAGAAATAGTCCCTAGAACCTCAACAAATGGTCTTACCCAGCTAGCATATAATCTCTTTCTTTTATACATTGTTCTGAATATACCAGCCCACCTTATTGCTTCCATAACTTTTCTGCTTTCTTCATTAATGTAATTTAATTCATCACAAGCTTCTCTAAAATTATTAGTCCATCCATCTAAAGATAGTGGAGGCCTAAAACCCTTTTCTATAGCTTGTTCAAAACTAGGAGTTCCAGGATAAGGTGCAAAAATATTTATCACATGTTCAGTCTTTGGATTAATGTCTTCTAAATCTTTAATAACATTTAAAGTAGTATAAACATCTTTCAAAGTTTCTCCAGGATAACCTAAAATCCAGCTAAAGTTCCCATGAATATCATATTTTTTTAGGTTTTTTGCAGCCATATAAAAAGCATCTGGTCCAGAATCCTTAGTCATAAATTCTAAAACCTCAAAGCTCCCACTCTCAGCACCTATAGTTACACTTTCACATCCCCCATCTTTTATTCTCTTTGTTAACCCCTCTCTTAACAAATGACCCCTTATTGGTGCTTTCCAATTAAAATCTAAACCTTCTTGTTTTTTTAAATCTAAAATATTCCACATCCTTAATGGATCTCCAAAAATATAATCATCATCAAAATTAACAAAATCAACACCCCAATCTAAAAGCTTTTTAATTTCATCTATTGTCTTTTTAGGGCTCCAGCCTCGAAATTTTCTCATTCCAAAAAAAGAAATATTATAACAAAACCCGCATCTAAAAGGACAACCTCTGCTAGTTATTATTCCTAGCCATTTTTTTCCATCAATATCCCTTATATAATGTTGTGGATTTACTAAATCCCACCTCATGTCAATCTTGTCTAAATCAGGCACGCCATTGCATGGCTTATTTATTATAATCTCTTGTTTCGTCGTTTTTCCATGAAGGCTTTTCTCAAAAGGCTTCTCGTCGTTTTTTCCATGAAGGCTTTTCTCAAAAGGCTTCTCGTCGTTTTTTCCATGAAGGCTTTTCTCAAAAGGCTTCTTCCAGTATAATCCATCAATATTAGAAAAATCTTTATTTCCTTTTTTTAAATTATCAGCTAAACCCAAAGAAGGTAATTCTCCTTCTCCTCTAATAACAACATCAACTAAATGGTGTTGTATTGTTTGTTCTGGTAACAAAGTTGGATGAACTCCACCCCAAACAACAGGTACATCAGGACATTCTTGTTTAAAAAATTTAGAATCTATTAAACCATTTTCAATCATAGGCCCAGATTGTGAACTAATTCCAAAATATAAAGGGCTGCTATGTTTCACAGCATTTATTAATTCTATTCTGCTTTTTACACCCAAAGTTTCTAGTCTTTCATCATAAACAAAAACATTATACCCATTTTTAAGAAGAAGATCACTGCACATTAATAAACCATAAGGTGGCTGATTAGGTGGATTAAATTCTTTTTCCCATAATTTAGGAAAAACAAAAATTACATCATAATTTTCCATAATAACTCTAAAATAGTTTTATTATATTTAATTTTTTCTAATTTCAAAATTTACACTAATTCTAATCCTTTTTCCTTTATCCCTAACCCTCTTAATTCCTCAACAATGCCCTCTAAATTTTCCCTTTTTCCATTAAATACATCAATCCATTCTAATAAAATTATTCCTGAACTTTCATCCCTGCTATGATAAATTCCGAATCTCTCAGAAGGTTGATAAATTGTACGATTTTTTTCAACTCTAAAAGCAACAATCTCCCCTTTATACCATAATTTAATATAACTTTCTAATAATGTTTTTGCAGTTTTAATTGATATTTTATTTGGATTTGTACCAATATTTGAAAAAGAAATACTAGAATAAAGTACACTTACTCTTGTACTATCCAATATATTTGATTTTCTTACTGGTTTTTTTTCTCTTTCAGAATATTCATCTTCAAAAGCAAGGTCATCACTTGAAAATACATCTCTTTCACCAGTCTTTCCATTGTAATCAAGTCTCGTTTGTTTAAATATTGCCTTTTCTTCTTCATAAAATTTTCTCGGCAGCCATAAACCAGCATCAAGTTGAGACCATCCAGAAGGTATAATATCAATAACTCTCCTTATTTCATTTACATCTTCAGGTAATTGATAAATTAAAGACCCCATAATAAAAATAATTAAAAACAAGATTTTTAAACTTTTATTTTTTCCAGTATATACTAAAATAAAAATGGTAGATGAAATCTTTGCAAAATTTAATCCAGAAAAAATAAGAAAATATGAAAAAGTAGGATATAAATTAATTGGAAAAAATAAGCATTCTGCTGTACAATTATGTAGGTGGACAAAAT
>Ga0209542_10015609_pt1 | contig 12710 bp, 10 predicted proteins | sample RifCSPhighO2_01_FD_184028 | JGI IMG/M metagenome (GOLD analysis project Ga0209542, IMG submission 184028) | Soil microbial communities from Rifle, Colorado - Rifle CSP2_plank highO2_0.1 (SPAdes) (version 2) | ecosystem: Environmental > Terrestrial > Deep subsurface > Rock core/Sediment ...
CTCAGCATCTCCAAAATAATACCTCAATAAATCAAATAAATGACTTCCCCCATTCAGCAATCCGACCGTAGCATAACTATCTACCTTATGGATTTCACCAATTCTGCCTTGGTCAATTAATTGCTTCACATAATTAAAAGAATGGTCAAATCTTCTTGTGTGGTCAATCAATAGCATGACATTATTATCTTTACATGACTTAATCATGTCCTCGCATTCCTTAATGCTTAATGCCATTGGTTTTTCACAAAATATTGCTTTTACCCCACTGTTAGCAGCATATACACAAATATCTTTATGAGAATCATTATGAGTACAAATACTAAGTATATCTAATTCTTCTTTATCCAGCATCTCCTTGTAATCATTGTATAATCCAGTTACATTTCTGTCTGTTTTAAAATCATTTACTCTCTCACTTAAAAGATCACAACCTGCAACCAATTCTGTCCTGTCACAAGCTTGATAACAACCTGCATGACTTGCAGGTTTATTCTTGATTAACGGATCCCTATCAAACAAATTACCCATTCTCCCCAATCCAACAATACCTGTTTTATAGATGCCCATAGTAATTTCAGAATGCAAAAAATATTTAAATACAATGTTAAGTTTTTAGTTTATATTTATTGATTAAATTAACAACTCTCTCAGTAGATTTTCCATCAATTTTATAAAAAAGTGACTTAATAAATGGGTTTTGATTCTTTTTTAATTTTTCAACAACTTCCTTATTAGTTAAGACAGATAAAATTGCTTCATAGATCATTCCTTCATTATTGATTTCAATACAAACTCCCTTACCAACATAAGGTAATTCTTCTTTAACATCTCCCAAATTTATCGAGATAACTGGTTTATTAAAAGCAAGTGCCTCTAAAATAGTAGATGAACCAAACGATACAACAACATCACAAACATATAAAAGTTCATATAACCCTTCATTTAAAATTTTTATTCTATCATTTAAATTTAAACTCCTATCTAGATAATTTTTGACAGTAACCTGATCTCCTGGATGTCTTTTAACAATTAAAAAGTATTCTGGATTCTTAAATAACAGTTGGATAAGTGAACTGAATATAGGTAAATTCACTTCACCATGAACTGCTGTAGGAAATAAAATTATCTTTTTATTAGGTAATTTATACTTGTCAATGATTTCTTGCATATCTCTTTTATTGATTACACTGTCTAATTTTGGCCACCCAGTTACATAAACATTATTAATTCCTCTACTTTGAAAAAGTTTTTTAGTAATATCTCCATAGGCAATATAATAATCTAGAACTGGATTATTAAAAGAAGTAGGTTCTCTGCTATTCATAACTCCATTTTGCAGATACATTAATGGAATTTTCAATTTTCTACAATATCGATATATTGGTTTTGACAATGCAGAACATTCATCTAAACCAAAGACTAAAGATGGTTTTGAAGAATCAATCATCAACTTCCCAACTTCATGGACATAAATAATTTCTTCAATAAATAACCTATTTCCGAAGAAGTAATTAAATATCTCTCTTAAACTATGATTAAGTTTAATATCTTCATAACAAAAATCCACATTTTTGACTATGTTGAATTTCTTTGAATATTCCTTAATGAATTTATTTATTTTACCTTGAGCCTTCTTTGTCCAAAAGTTCTCTAGATTAACAAAGTTATAATTACCTTGTTTTAATAATTCTTTTAATTGTTCTTTTGCCCTAATCTCATGTCTAACTATCAACTTATCTGGAATTTTATCTAATATAGGTGACAAACTCAACAACGCGCTATTCAAATTAACCAAAAATAAAACTTTATTTTTTTCAATCACTTTGTTAGACTTTCTTCTAGATCTACTATAACTTCTAATGATTCTGATTGCAAATTGCTTATTCAAATTAAATTTCCAAGATTTTTTGGGGGTAGTACTAATCTTCAAAGTTTCTGCAACATCTAAAATAGCATCTGATATAATGGAATTATCCCTAAAATAATATACTTGAGTAACATTTTCAGAGATATACACATCTTTGAACAATTTAACCATTTGCAATCTATCATTGAAATATTCATATAGATAACTTATAAAATTAGCCTCCATATAATCCCAAAGATCAATATCATCAACCATAAGAAAATTTCTTAACTCTAATCCATTCACAATAATATTCCCCCAATTTTGATATAATTTAATAGCTTCAAAATACATATTCTCATTTATATTAGTTAAATAATCTGATTCTTTTTTCCCGTTCTTATAATATTCAATAGAACCTCTTAAACATAATACTAAGAATTTTGATTTATGTTTTTCAAATTCTTTAATCAACCGATAATAATATTCATATTCCTTCTTATTTTTTATAATTATTAATTTCATTTTCTAATTAATTCATAATACTTAGCTTCAAGTCGAGGGATTAGTATATTCCAATCATAATCCTTTGATTTTTCCTTGGAAACATTACCCATCTCTTTTAAATTTAATTTTTTAACCCTTGACAAAATTTTATTAAGATCTTCAGCATCCACAATAAATCCATTCTTACCTTCCTCTATCAAATCTCTTGCAGCACCGACATCAGTAGTTATTATTGGTAAACCTGCAGCCATAGCTTCAAGCATGGGAATTCCAAAACTTTCATTAGAAGAACTTAGTACAAAAATATCTGAAGCTAGGTAGAAATCTACTAACTCATCAAAATATTTTTTCCCAAAGAATTTAACTTTATCATTTATCCCCAGTTCGTCAACCTTATTTAATAAGTATCTGTAATAATCTTTATCAACCTCAGCACCGACATGAACAAAATAAACATCAAGGTCTTTTATTGCCTCCAATATTAGTTCTAATCTTCTTTTTCTAACAATACTACTTACATTTAAAATTATAAATTTATTTGGCATTCCAAAACTTTTCCTTAATTTATTCTTATCAAAATTTCTCGCAAATTTTGAGGTATCAACACCAGATGGCCACACAAATATTTTATTTGGATCAATACCAGTTCTATCTACTAAAATTGTTTTTTGTTCAGAAGTAAAAACATGTATTAGATCTGCTTGCTTAATTGGCCATTTCAAGAAAAAATTAAAATACATTTTTCCTAAAATGCCTTTATGAGGCTTCACATCTCTATCAATATCCGCAAAGACGACTAAATTATATTTTTTTAAAGGTTTTAAATATCCTGTTAGAAATGTAGAAAAATAACCCATAACATAGGTATGCACTATGTCAGGATTTGTCATAAATAAAATTTTTGGAATTACTCCTGGGAAAAAAGCTTTCTTGAAAATCTTAATACCCTTAAATCGCGTAATTTTTACTAATGATTTTGAATCATCCGGTTCTAAAGCACTTAATCTTACATTTGAAGTATAAACCTCAGCTTCATGACCTAATTGTTTAATTCCTTCTATAATGTATACTGTACTATGTCCGCTCCTATTACTATAGTCATCTAAAACATGAAGGATTTTCATAAAATGTTAAAATAAAAAAAATTTATAAAGCAGTATACTTAGGTTTAGGCTATATATTCTACCTTTAATTGGGTCCCTGGTTCAAGATCTTGCCTTACAACTCTCCCTAAATAATTGTCATATTCTTTAGGATGGATACCTGAACCTGGCCTGGCAATACCTAAATTGTCTTCACTTAAAGTTTCCCCAGATTTTATATACCTTGTTATTACCAAACTATGTCTAAACAAACTCGCTGCGCCCTTTTCTCCTTCAAAAATCTGTTTATTGGATCCAAGTGCATAATGAATCGATTCAGCTGCTCTTACTAATTCAGATAATTCATCGGGTTCTAAAGAGGCTTTCTGATCAGGTCCTGGCCATCTTCTATCTATTGTAAAATGCTTTTCAATTAAGTTAGCACCAAGGCCTAATGCCGCCAATGTAATATTAATACCTTGCGAATGATCTGAAAATCCAACAGGTACATTGTACTTTTGCTTTAACAAAGGTATCAAATTAATATTGCAGTCTTTTGGGTCTGCAGGATATTCAAAAACACAATGCATCAGTGCTAACTGATCATTAATATTCCTAATATGATCTACAGCTAAATCAATGTCATTATAATTCGATGCTGCTGTAGACAAAACCATTGGTTTCTGTTTCCTCGCTATATGTTTAAGCAAAGGTATATTTGTTAACTCACCAGAACCTATTTTATAGGCAGGTAAATTAAATTCATCTAAGAAATCAATAGCCTCTCTACAATAGGCAGTAGACATAAACATTATCCCTTTATCATTAGCTCTTTGTTGTAATCTCTGATGATCTTCTTTAGACAATTGTATTCTTGCTAACAATTCATATAAGTTTTCTTTTTCCAAATGCACAGCTGTACCAGCGGATTTAAGCATCTCATACTGAGGTAAATGTGTTTGGAATTTTACTACATCTACTCCACACTCTGCAGCAGCGTCGACTAATTCTAATGCCTTTTCCAGAGAGCCATCGTGATTAATTCCAGCTTCTCCAATAATAAATGGCTTATTATTATCACCAATCTCCCTTCCAATATAGATGTTTTTCATTTGAATCCCTCCCGATTGTATTTGTATGCCACCTAAAATTGAATAATTAAGTTTATATTTGCTTTTGTTGCATCTTAATATAAAGTTCTAGTGCAACAAAATCATATTCTGTATCAATATCCATAGAACTAAATTCATCCATTTCATAAAAACCATTGTTTTCTTTAATAGTAATATTATTTTTTTCCTTTAATTTATCTCTTTTGGTAAACCAAATTGCACCATTTAATTGATACACAGAAGGTAATTGTTGTCTTTCTAAATTATATGGATCTCTTCCATCATCTAACTCTATAAAGGGTTTGCCTTTTCCATCCTTTTCTATTAACATCCAATATGGCGGAAATGCTTTCTTTACACTAGTCAGAGAATCATAATTTCCTATTATAAATTTATTAAAGGATTCTCTAATATGCTCATCATTTCTTAAAGGCGAGGTACATTGAAGGGTTGCAACTACATCCACTTTTATATCCTTCTGTTCTTCAATGGACTTAACAGCATGTTCTATAACTGGAGGCGTATGTGCTGTATCTGTCGCAAGATAGGCAGGCCTCAAAAATGGAACAACAGCACCAAATTTTTTAGAAATTCGTGCTATTTCTTCAGAATCTGTACTAACTATAACTTCATCAAAAACCTGGCTTTTAATAGCTGCATCTATTGTGTATGCAATTAATGGCTTCCCAGCTAACTCTCTAATGTTCTTGCCAGGAACCCCTTTTGATCCACCCCTAGCTGGTATAACAGCCACCACATATGGTTTTGTCATAATAGTATAATTGTACGCAAAATTTAAAAGATTTTTGTAATTATATGAAACCATGAAAAATTTATTATGTGCAGCTTTGCATCCAGGAAGCGCAAATTCCATAGGTCCTGTAATAAAAGAACTCTTAAAATCAGAAGATTACCACATTAAAACCTTAGCTTATGGTCCAGCAACTCAAATATTTTCTAGATTGAACATCCCTTTTGAAATTCCAAGATTAATAAATGTTAGTGCTTTATCATGCGTTATAGATGAATCACAGCCAAACTTGATTTTAACTGGAACTAGTGATAAAGATAAAGAAAACCCAGAAGTATTAGAACAGAATTTGATTTATTGTGCCAAAAATAAAGTTACTACCTTAGCAATAGCAGATATTTGGAAGAGTTATGGTAGTGTTTTTAGTGAACAAAATGATAAGTTTAAATATTATCCAAATCTAGTAGCGGTAATGAATGAACACGCCCGCATTACAATGACAAATGAAGGATATCCTCAAGAAACAATCCGAGTCACAGGAAACCCTCATTTCGATGAGGTTATTAAGATTAATAAGGAGTTTAAAAATGAAGATAGAACAAAGATAAGATCTGAATTAAATATAAAAGATGATGCTTATGTAATAATGTTTGCTTCGCAACCGATTGAACTTGCATATGGTAAAGACTCATCAAATCCAAAATATTTAGGTTACACAGAAAAGGATATATTAAAAGATGTAGTAGAATCTATTAATAAAATGCACCATATACCTCAAAAGCTTACATTATTTATAAAGGTTCATCCCAGAGAAAAACAAAAAGAACTTGAAGACATAATTCCAAATTCTAAATATCCTGTGATTTTTAATCAGGAATGTCCTCCAATAAAAGCTACTTTAGCATCAGATATGGTTATTAGTGCATTTTCCACTATGCTATATGAATCTACATTATTGGATAAGCCATCTGTCAGCTATCAACCTGGTTTAATAGGTGAAGATCAATTATTGACAAATTCTTGGGATGTTACAATACCTATCTATCAGAAAAAGGATTTAATTCCAACAATAGAAAAAATCATAAATGATTTAGACTACCAACAGAGTATTAAAGAAAAAAGGAAATCATTCTCAGTAGAAGAAAACGCAACTCAAAATGTATTAAAATTAATTTATCAGCAGATAAGTTAAATTATTTTTTATTTTATAATTCTCCTCTTGCTTTCCTTTCGTTAATCATTCTTCTTAATACAGCTCCTCGCAAACCACATCCATCACAAATCTTCATATCCCCTGATCTTCCATCTAGATGAAGTTTTCTAAAAGCCATTAATTTTCTATTTTTCCAAATACCTTCCATATTATCATGATTCAAGTTGCCCACAATTTCTTGGTTGTAAGTATCGCCGCAACATAATGTGATATTACCATTCCAGTTTACAAATAATCTATGCCATAACTGAGGACAAGCAAATTCTTTTTCTACGGCAGGAAATGAACCCTTGCTTCCAAGGGACATATCATACATGTCATCAAATGCAACAATGTCTACATGGGGCCCCCAAAACTTCTTAAAATCTTCAACCTGGTGCTTATTCAAATCTTGAAGCACAGCTTGTATCCTTATCCTTGGTTTTAATTCTCCCACAGCATTTGTTTTCCCTATCTCATCTCTTAACCTTCTGAACCTACTAATATTTTCAACTACTTGGTCAAACTTTGCACCAACTCTAATAGATTCATATACTTCTTTTGTACATCCATCTACAGAAAAAATTACCTTATCAATACCTGCATCTATTAGTGCTCTAGCCTTAGCTTCTGTCATAAGGGTTCCATTTGTATTAATCATTACCTCTATAACTCCCTTCTGTTTTGCGTACCTAACCATATCTACTAACTTTGGATGTAGCAGAGGCTCACCCCTATAATTTAATTTAATTGACGCTAATTTTTTATCGCCAAATTTTTCTTGTCTCCCCTCATCAATCCCTTTCTTAAATAGTTCAAAATCTAAATAACCTAATTTATTTTTTTCATGAAATTCCTTATCACTTTGAAAGCACATTACACACCTTAAATTACATGGGGCAGCAGTTTCAAAATCCACATGAATAGGGAAATCATCTATGATATTTAATGGAGGGTTATTATTCCATCTCCACCTGTACTTTTGATACTCTTCAGTACTTTCCTCATTAGATCCTTGAGCTACAGTAAACGTTGGATTTACAATAAATTCTACCATAAAATCACCTTATATTCTTTTAAATATACCATGTTTTAAATTACTTTTGTTATGACCTACTAATACTAATCTTTTAGAGATTTCAATTCATCTATATTCTCGATGACTTTTGAAAAGCCTTCTACTATATCATGCATATCTTCTGAAGTATTGGGATACATTATTCTCCTAGACCAAATAGCGCTTTTATAACACAAATCCTCAGATATTGGATTCAAACCTTCCTTATATCTTCCGCTCCTATGATTTAAGAAAATAGGATTCATATACAAAGGATGTGGGTAACCTTTATCAGCATTTATTCCTTCTGCATTCAAAGCTTTTAAAAATAGGTCTCTAGAAACACCCATCTTTTGTTCATCATAGGTAAATGCTGCAACATGTTTAACACTTGATGTATTTTCTAATACTTTAACTGGTTTTAATCCATCAAAATTAATATTTTTTTCTAAGAGATCAGAATTTTTAATTCTGTATGAATTTAAGTAATCCAATTTCTTCAATTGCTCAATTCCAATTGCAGCTTCTATTTCAGTCATTCTATAATTCCAACCAAGAATTTGTGATAGGTAACTCCTGCCTTTTTCCACCAATATTTCTCCATGACTTCTCACCAATCTGCAAATATTATCATAATTTTCATCATTTGTCAATACCATACCTCCCTCACCAGTAACCATATTCTTAGTTTCGACAAAACTAAATGCAGATATATCACCAATTGTCCCAACAAAATTATTGTTAACCTTGGCTCCAGGTGATTGAGCACAATCCTCCAATACTTTTAAATTATATTTTGATGCAATTCTTTGAATTGATGTCATATCACAGGGATTTCCAACTAAATGTACAGCTAATATAACCTTAGTCTTATCAGTTATTAATGATTCTAAATTATTTGTATTAATATTAAAAGTGTCCCTACCTACATCGCAAAATATAGGTGTGGCATTACACATTAAAATTGAGGAAGCACTCGCAGTAAACGTATAACTAGGAACAATAACTTCATCTTGTTCTCCAATACCTAGGGCCACAAGTGCCGCATGCAAGGCAGATGTACCTGAATTAAAAGCAACCGCATATTTCATTTGATGAAATTTCGCAAAGTTATCTTCAAACTCCATAATTTTAGGTCCACCTTTCCTGTAATTACTGTGGAACCCTGATAATATCCTGGTATTCATTACTTTATTAACAGCGTCAATCTCAGCATTATCAAAATCTGGAAGATAATTAAAAGATTTTGTTCTTACTGGAGTCCCGCCTAGAAGTGCTAATTTTGCCATACTATCACAAATTAAAATCTCTTAATAAAAAATATAAACCTTTCGAAGTTTAATTAAGAACTAATTAATACCTTTCTATAACCCTCTTTTAACTTGGCAATGACTTTTGGCCAAATAAAATTTTCTTTGATATGCTTTGACAATTCCTTATTCCTTTCAGTATTATAAGCATCTCTAATTTTGGATTCGATATCTCTTTTATCTAAGGGATTTACATACCATGCATAGTCCTTGAAATATTCAGTAGTTGTCCCCCTGTTTGTTATTACAATATTAGTACCTGCTAATCCTGCCTCTAATGCAACTAATCCTGGCGCCTCTAACCAACTCGGTAATACAAGAACCTTAGCAGATGCATAAGCCGATTTAAGCATAGAAGAATCATGATCCATGTGGTCTATAAAATGAATATTTTTATTGGCAATTTTTAAACAATTTTCATAATATGTTAAATATTCTTGGTTTTTGGCACCAATTAAAACTAATGGTATATTAATTTTGTTCATAATCTTTATCAGGTCTAACAAATTTTTCCGTGGATCAATTCTGCCTACATATAGAATAAAATTTTCTAGTTTATATTTATCATAGAATTCATCAGGTTTTGCACCATAAAATTTTTCATCCACCCCACAGGGAACTGGAAAAACTTTTCTTAAAGATATACCAAAATCTTTTTGTAATAACCGTCCCTCTATCATAGAATCCGGAGTTATCATATCAGATAAGGATAATATTTTTTTAGATTTTGACACAAAGGAAAAGTGTCGCTTTAGTAATGTATATCCAACACCTTTTATTTTTTGTGGAAAACTATAATGCTCTCTTATACCATACTTAACAGAGGGCCAATTATATAGTGGAGTAAGAACTATTGGGAGGTTATGCATTTTACTAAGTCTAATCAGATCATAACAATTACTAGATTTACCAAAGTTATGTAAGATATCATAGTCTACTATCTTATCATTCCAGTGGTCAAATAATTTAATAGTGATCCCCTCTTTTTTCAGATATTCCATGGTCTTCAACAATAAAATTTCTCCACCACCAGGATGTTGAAATACAGTATTGTTACAATTAAATAATACTTTCATACCATATACTTCCATTCAAAATTTATTCTATTGTTTTTAAAATCTCGATACAATATCATTGCCTGAAGGGCAAACATGGAACACCAAGAATTTGGGTTATTAGCCGGGGATCCATCACTTTTATTTCCAAAAATAAATGCACCTTTATGAATCCCATCAGACACATGGTAATTTATTAAGCGACTATAATTCTGCCTCAGTAATGATATAAAATCAGGATTTCTATTTTCATTTGTGAGTATTCCTAACCTAAGAGTTTGAGCTATTATATCCGATCTTTCATTATAATTAAATTTATGATCTATATAGTGCCTGGGTATTTTCCCATCAGTACTAAGATTGTCTAATAGAAATTTACTACCTTCAGTAGCTATTTTAAGGTGTTTGACGTCATCAAAGAATTGCCCCGCAACAAAATAAGATTCACATGAATAACAATGTGGGTGAAAATTTGAACTATCATAATCTGCATATGTTCTAAATCTGCCATTTGCTTGCCTCCACTTATTAGAATCTCGTAAAGATTGCTTAACACCTACAATTAAGTTCTCATCTCCAATTATATCATAAAGATTTAATAAACCAATGCATACTTTTGATAAATAACTCCCCGATTGAGTGGACCAGGTTTCCATTGTATTCTTATTTTGCCCTACAGCATCTCTGTATGGTATAAATGAACCATCAGGATTTTGCATGGACAACATCCAATTTCCTATTTTCTTGGACGCTTCCAAATATTTTTTCTCTCCGGTGTGTCTATATAAATTTACCAAACCATTTAAAATAATTCCACTATCAAAGGTAAATTTAACTCCTTCATTTTTCTTGTATTCACTAATGTAGGGAAAACAAGAAAAACAACCACCATCATCATCAATTACTTTATTAATAATCCAATCAGCAGCAACTTCTGCTTTGGCTAGATAATGATTATCACCTTCAAGCTTATGAAGATATGTCAATAAAGTTAACCCATAACCAGTTATTTCGGGATATGCAAATGTAAATCCCTTTGTTTCATATTGATACCAGCTATTGAATGCACCTTTATGTTCTCCTGTTTTTTGTTGAACATCAGAATTTAACAACCATTCTTTACAAAATTCAATCCTTTCTTCTAAATCTATAGCCATTTTTTAATCCTCTTATTTTGAAAAAATCATCTCCCCAATATTCTATATTAGAAGAATCACTAATCCTTTCAATAATATAATAACCATCATCACATTTTACCAAAAAACCTTTTCCATAACTTATCCCATACAATGTTCCATTTTGAATTTCAGTAATATCCTGGAAATTAATTCCGGAAGTGTAAGAGCCCCTCCATATACTAAGTTTTTCATCGTCAAGATATGTATAAGCTCCCGGAAAAGGATGAGTTTGTGCTCTTACAAAATTAAATATTTCTCTCCCATGAGCATCCCATTTTATTTCTGCATCTGTTGGTTTCCTTTGAGGTAAAAATATACCATCAGCTTTTGATTGTTTTATCCTTTCTGTATTGCCAGTAGATTTAAGATCAAATAACACCTTTCTTAACATTTTAACAGTATGATAATCTGATTTATCATGCAAGGTTTTTATATCATCCCTATCGTCAATATTAAAATAAGAAACTCCAATAATATCTCCCTCATCAGCTTTCTCAGATAAATAATACAAACTTACACCCCATTCTCTTTCATCTCTCAACAGTGCCCAATTCAAGGTAGCCCCTCCTTTAATCTGTGGTAATGGACCTCCATGGCTACCTATGCAACCATATTTTGGGATCTCAAGCACATCTTTAGGTATTAATTCAGAAGAACCAAATTCAAAAATCACATCTGGATTCAAATCTTGAATTATTTTAATATTTTCAGGATCTTTAAATCTATTGCAATAAATCAATTCAAATTTGTAAAATTCAGCCAAATCATTAAAAGTAGTCCACCTTGCCTTTTTGTGTTTTTTAGAGATAGAAGAACCAAATACCGCACTAACTTGATATCCATCAGTTTTCAATATCTCCTCTAAACATAGCCTAGTATGCTCAGTAGGACCAATAACTACTGTTTTAATCATTCTTTTGAGCTTTAGCCCATTCAATATTTCTTCTTAGTCCATCATCTATAGAAACAGTAGATTTCCAATTAAAAAGAGATCTTGCTAAAGAAGGATCACAACACAATCTTTTAACTTCTGATGTTCTTTTACCTATATATATAATCTCGCAATCAGACTCTGAATATAACTTAATTTTTTCAGCTACCTCTTTAATTGGAACATCAGTGCCAGTACCAAAATTAACTGCCTTACCAATTGCATCTTTATGCCAACCCATAGTAAGAAATCCATCAATTGTATCATCAACATACATTAAATCTCTAGTTTGCAATCCATCGCCATGAACTTCTAATACTTTTCCCTCCAGCGCTTTATCTATAAATTTCGGGATTACATCATATGTATGCCTTGGCCCATATGTATTAAAGGGTCTGATGATTGCAATTGGTAAGTTATATGTATTCCACCAAGACCATGCTAATCTATCTGCCGCAACCTTACTCGCCCCATAAGGACTACTTGGATTCATCGTATCAGTTTCTTTTATTGGATCCTCATGAGTCCCATAAATTTCACTTGAGGAGGTACATACTAATCTCTCAATAGATTTAATCTTATTTAATGATCTTGCAGCTTCCAGAACATTTAAAGTTCCGTCAACATTGGCACGTACAACTTCCATTGGCTGATTAAAAGATTTTGGCACATAAGCTTCAGCAGCT
>Ga0209542_10015610_pt1 | contig 12709 bp, 12 predicted proteins | sample RifCSPhighO2_01_FD_184028 | JGI IMG/M metagenome (GOLD analysis project Ga0209542, IMG submission 184028) | Soil microbial communities from Rifle, Colorado - Rifle CSP2_plank highO2_0.1 (SPAdes) (version 2) | ecosystem: Environmental > Terrestrial > Deep subsurface > Rock core/Sediment ...
AACAAAAGAAGAACTTAAGGCAAAGATGGATAAAAACGAGGATTTGGTAATTGTGGATGCCCGGGCAGAGGATTCTTACAACTCCAGCAACCAAAAGATAAAAGGCGCACTGCGGATAACCCTTGAGGAATTAGAACGGGATGTTAAAAAGATTCCTGAAGGCAGAGAGGTAATTACCTATTGCACCTGAACAAACGAACACTCCAGTGCCCGTGCGGCACGGATACTTTTAGATAAAGGCCTTAAAAATGTCCGGCCTCTACTCGGGGGATTTAATCCATGGGCAGAGGCTGGATATCCTGTTGAACCAAAATAAAGGTTTTACCCCCACATCAAAGATTTTGCTGTAGGGGTTTATTTGCAGGTGCACTGGGATGCATTTTTATTGCATCCGCTGCACACACCGTTTTTTATGGGTGCACCGCATTTCTTGCAAGGTGAACAGCCGCATGTCTGACACATATATATCGCCTCCTTTGTCTATATTAACTATGCCATATAATTCTTGATTGTCAAGGGCTGAACTAAAAGGAGGATTCCTTTTAATTTTGAGTTTTTTTGCCGCCGACCTTATTTTCAGTCCCATTCACAAACCTTTTGATATTATCTGAATGTTTGAGCACGATAAGGGCAGCTATTATTACGGCAAGTGGGACATAGGGAATGGTTGATTCAAACAGACTAAATAGTAGGGGTATGGATACTGCCGCAATCATTGAGCCAAGCGACACATATCTGAATATTGCGACTATAACTGCAAACAGGATAACTGCTATAAGTGCCTGTAACGGGCCGATGGCTAAAAATACACCCAGCGCTGTGGCAACACCCTTGCCTCCTTTAAACAGCAAAAATACGGGGAAGATATGCCCTAAAAACACTGCAAGGCCTGTAATGCTTACTGCTGTTGGCGAGTTGCCAAAGATATAAAATGCGAGTAAGGCTATTAAAAACCCTTTAAGTATATCTCCGATAAGGGTTATAATCCCTGCTGCCTTGCCGGCAGTCCTTCCCACATTTGTTGCACCTATGTTGCCGCTGCCGGTGGTCCTCGGGTCAGGGGCCCCCATTAGCTTTGCAATAACAATACCTGTGGGTATAGAGCCTACAAGATAGGCAATGATGGCTAATAATACTGTTAATTGAAAATTCATAAAGTTTTTAGCCTGTTCAATAATTTAAAATCCTAATTTCTAAATCCTAATTCCCAATAAAATGTCAAATGTCAAAAAATAATTGGAAATGTAGTTGTTGGACATTTTATTAGAAATTAGACATTAAGATTTAGGGTTTCACCCGTTATAAAAGCCCCTCGTCAGCAAAGCTCACATACCTTCCATTGCCTATTATTACATGGTCAAGCACTTTTATGCCAATAAGCTCTCCTGCATCCTTGAGCCTCTTGGTTATCTCCCTGTCCTCCCTGCTCGGCGCAGGGTCTCCTGAGGGATGGTTATGGACAAATATTATACCTGCGGCAGAATCCTTTATGGCAGGATTAAAGACCTCCCTTGGATGCACAATTGAGGATGTAAGGTTCCCTTCTGAAATCGGCACATCCCTTATCATCCTGTTTTTTCCGTCAAGGAGCATGGCAATGAAGACCTCTTTCTTCTTTGAGCGCATTGATTCATGGAAGTGATTAAAGACTTTTTTGCTGTTCTGAAACTGCTCTCCGTATTCTATCTTCTCCTCGGAATACCTCTTTGCGATCTCCATGGCAGCCTTTATCTGCGCTGCCTTTGCATTGCCGATGCCTTTTGTGTTTTTAATAAGCTCGGTTATATTTGCCGCTGCAACCCCTCTGAAGCTTTTATATTCGGAAATAATGGCCTTTGCATGGTCAAGGGCAGTCTTGCCCGTCGTGCCTGTCCTAAGTATTATGGCAAGGAGTTCGGCACCGGACAATGCCTCCGGTCCGAATTTTAAAAGTTTCTCCCTCGGCCTGTCATCCTCCGGCCAGTCTTTGATAGTCTGGGGATATTTGATTTCCATACGAAAACTACAATTACGAATTAAAAATGAAGAATTACGAATTGTATTGATTCATAATTCATAATTCGTAATTGATAATTGATTGCCTCACTCCACAGTTACGCTCTTTGCCAGATTTCTCGGCTGGTCAACATCTGTGCCTTTCATAACAGCGATATGGTATGCAAGGAGCTGAAGAGGGATTGTTAAAAGGATCGGCGTGAGGTAATGGCTTGAGGCAGGTATGGTTATTACCTCATCAGCCTTTTTAGATGCCTCATTGTCGTTTTCGTTAATCAATGCAATTATCCTGCCGCCCCTGGCTTTCACTTCTTCTATATTACCCAGCATCTTTGGATATGCGGCATCCTTCGGCACAAGCACAACAACAGGCATATCTTCGTCAATGAGCGCAATAGGGCCGTGTTTCATCTCACCGGCAGGGTAGCCCTCTGCGTGTATATATGAAATCTCCTTTAATTTCAGCGCGCCCTCAAGGGCAACAGGATAGTTTATGCCCCTTCCAAGGTATAAAAAATCCCTGAAATGGAAGTATCTCTTTGCAATGGACTCTATCTTTGCCTCACTGGAAAGGATGGCCTCTATCTTCTTTGGCAGCCTCACAAGTTCCTGCAAAAGTTCTTTTGCAGAGCTGATTTCTACCCTGCCGAGTTTTATGCCGAGGTCTATGGCAAGGAGATAGATGGCAACAATCTGGGTCGTGAATGCCTTTGTGGATGCAACACCTATCTCAGGCCCTGCGTGTGTGTACAAAACATCATTGGATTCCCTGGCGATATTGCTTTCTATAACATTGCATATTGATATAACCCTTGCCCCTTTCCTCTTTGCCTCCTTTAGCGCAGCAAGGGTATCGGCAGTCTCCCCTGACTGGGATATGGCCATAACAAGTGTCTTTTTATCAACAAGGGGGTTTCTGTATCTGAATTCAGAGGCGAGGTCAACCTCTGACGGAATCCTGCAGAATTCTTCTATGAGGAATTTACCTATAAGGGCAGCGTGCCACGATGTGCCGCAGGCAACAATGTATATCTTGTTTATCCCTTTCATCTCCGTTTCAGTTATTGAAATGCCGTCAAGCAGGACATTACCGGTTTCCTCGGATATCCTCCCCCTGAATGTGTCTGTCACTGCCCTTGCCTGTTCAAATATCTCTTTCAGCATGAAGTGGCGATAACCGCCCTTTTCTGCCATTATGGGGCTCCAGTCTATCTCGCGGGCAGTCTTTTTTACCTCTTTACCGCCTATAGTGGTTACCTCAACCTTATTCCTGGTAATGGTGACAATCTCGCCGTCTTCCAGGAATATTACCTTTTTTGTCCGGCTCAATATGGCAGGTATATCAGATGCGATAAAGCCCTCACCTTCGCCAAGGCCCACTACAAGGGGGCATTCCATCCGTGCGCCAACCATTTTGTCAGGCTCATCCTTTGAGATGACAGCAATGGCATAAGAGCCCTTGACCTGTTTCACGGTTTCCCTGACAGCCTCCTCAAGCCTTTTGCCTGCTTTTATCTGCCGTGATATGAGATGCGATAATATCTCTGTATCTGTTTCTGATTTGAATACAGCCCCTTGTTTTTTGAGAGCCTCTTTTAAAGGCAGATAATTTTCTATTATGCCGTTATGTACCACGGCAACACCGCCCTCCACATGGGGGTGGGCATTCTCCTCGGATGGCCTCCCATGGGTTGCCCAGCGTGTATGGCCTATGCCTAAATGCCCGTTCAAGGGCTGACTGTGCACCTTTTTTTCAAGATTCACAAGCTTGCCGACACTTCGACGCACATCCACCTTGCCTGCATCAATAATGGCAATGCCTGCAGAATCATATCCCCTATATTCAAGACGTTTCAAGCCGTCAAGGAGTACGGTGCTTGCATCCTTAGTGCCTATGTAGCCGACTATTCCACACATAATAATGACGGCTTCGTAAAAAGTCCATCTGCTGCGTTGTCGCTTCGGCTTCTGCGCTCAACATACCACACTAAAGTATGCCTCGCTTGAAGCCTTGCTCCGCCTTGCATCTGGAGCTTTTTACTTTGCCGTGAAAATTACCCCGTTATGTAGTTTCTTCCCATATATCCCAACTTCTTTACTCAAAAATACTAACCAAATACCTCGCTGTAATCCACCTCAATACCGTCTTTAACTTTCTTGTAATAGATAATTTTGACGTTTATTTTCTCACTCAGGGATTTTTTGACCTTATAGGTATCTGGTTTTATTGAAACAGGGATACCCCCGATATATCCATCAATCCCTTTTGACTCATCCGTATTGTCAGATAATCTATAATCGGTCTTTCTCATTTCAGCGCCTTTCTTTAATATCGCCTCTTGAAATTTAAGTCCAAGGAATGTTTTCACTATGACAAGGTCTTTTACCCATTCATTCACCATATGGTAATCAATTTTTTCTGCCGCATCTTTGAGGCCCTCGACCATTTCAAGAACTTTTTTATTCGCTATCTTTATAGCTTCAGGGTATTTTTTCAAATACCATTTTTCCCACTCAGGCAAGGTTTTTCCAGAAAACTCCTGTATTAAATCGCTGGGCTGTCCTACAACTTTTGGCCTTGTACCCTGAGCGTTCTGGTTGGCAAGATTAAGTATCTGCGTGACATATTTAGGGAAAGAGGGCGTTTCAATCTCTAAAGATTCCCTGATTGCTGCGTTCGTAAGTTTTATCTTCAACCTTTGAGTTTCCTTTTCATTTTTGCAGGGCAAAAAATTTATTTTTGTATTTAAAGCTCAATGATGAATCTACTGCTGCCAATTTGTTTTTAATCAGGTGGGCATTAATGAAGGTTTTATTTTTTAAAAAAAGGTAGCACAGCAAATTCCCTTCATTGTCATGCTTTATCGTGTCAAATTTAAGAAACACCTTTTGCCCCTTCATTTTCTCATTTAAAAATTGCAATGCCTTTCCATTTATTTCCTTTTTCTCCTTAATGCCGATCAACCTTACCTTTAAACCGTTATTCAGGACTACTATCTCAGGACTTATGATCTCTTTAATCGAATAATAGGTCTCTCTTTGGTAGTCTGAACTGTCTATTTTTGAACCGAATCTTAATTTCTTAGGGTCAATCTTTTTATTAAACTGAACAGGGTCTTTAAAGATGTACGGAAGTTTACTGATTTCTTTTTTAAAGTCTATACCTTTCTTTTCTTGAAATATTACTGTATGCTCTCCTTTTACTTTTTCTTTGAATACGGGTAGAAAATCCTGACTTATCTCATACCCAATAGAATTTCTATCTAATTTTTTTGCAGCAAGACAGGTAGTTCCGCTCCCTAAGAATGGATCAAGCACAGTATCGCCGACAAAACTGAACATTTTTACCAATCTCTTTGGTAATTCCTCTGGAAACATTGCAAGATGTTTATCCTGCTTCTCGCCGGAAAAATTCCAATGCCCATAAAAGTATTCGTTCCATTCTTTTGTTGCGAGCTTAGATTGTTCCTTTATCTCTCTGCTCACCTTTGGCGACTCGCCCAATTTCTTGAAAATCAAAATAAACTCATAGTCAAGTTTTATGATTCCATTGCGTGGATATGGGAATGACCCCATGACAGTTGCTCCGCCTGTTGTATTGCAGGTCGTAACCTTCTGCCATATTATTGCCCCCATATAATCGAATCCGATAGTTTCACAGAATTTTATTATTTCCTCTCTGATAGGAATAATTTTATATCTCCCATAATAAACAGACCGGGCAAACTGGTCGCCAATATTCACGCACAAACGGCATCCCTTATGCAGGACTCTATAACACTCCTTCCAGACAAGGTTGAGGTTATTTATATAATCCTCATAACTATCATTAAACCCAATCTGGCTTCCATTGCCGTAGTCCTTCAACTGCCAATAGGGTGGAGAGGTAATGACGAGATGAACACTCTCATCCTGCATCTCCTCCATCCTTCTGCTATCGCCGATGATTATGGTGGATTTAGTTATCACTTTTATTCCTTAAAATTTCATAGTAAATTTTATCTTTCTCGATTTATGATATTCTTCTTGTTACCTCTTACTTCTTACCTCTCTTCTTCAACCCTTTCTTCTCCACCCACCCTTCAACAATCCTCTGCTCAGCTCTGCTTAGGGCAAGAGAGCCAGGTGGGACATTTTTTGTGATGGTAGAGCCGGAGCCGATATAGGCGTTCTTGCCAACCCGAACCGGCGCAACGAGCTGGGTATCGCTGCCGATGAATGCACCATCTTCTATAATGGTCTGGTGTTTCTTTATGCCGTCATAGTTGCAGGTTATTGTGCCTGCGCCTATATTGACATCCTCGCCGATTATCGCATCGCCGATATACGACAAATGGTTTGCCTTTGTTCCTTTGCCTATCCTTGATTTCTTAACCTCAACAAAATTACCTATCTTTGCTTCGTCCTCCACAACAGAATCAGGCCTCAGCCTTGCGAACGGCCCAATGGAGACCTTTTCCCCGATTTTAGACGATTCAATGACAGAGTTGCTTTTTATTACAGAATCGTTTCCAATGATGGTATTTATTATCTTGCATCCCTCTTCAATTACACACCTCTCGCCAATCTCTACACTTCCTTCCAAAAAGGTATTGGGATATATTACTGTATCTTTACCAATCTTCACCCCGTGGTGGATATATGCACTTTCAGGATTCAGCATTGTTACACCTGAAAGCATGAGTTCCTTGTTTATACGCTCTCGCATTGCACGGTTTGCCTCTGCCAGTTCAATGCGGTTGTTTATGCCCATGACCTCAGCAGGGTCTATATGGGTAAGGGCTGCAACCTTATGCTTCTCTTTTACTGCCATGCCTATCAAATCAGGGAGGTAATATTCTCCCTGGGCGTTTTCCTTTTTTATATTTTTAAGGCCTGAAAACAGGAAAGGGGCATTTATGCAGTAGATGCCTGTATTGATTTCATTTACTGCCTTTTCCCTTGCACCGGCATCCTTATCCTCCACTATCCTCACTACACTGCCGCTTTTATTCCTGATTACCCTGCCGTAGCCTGAAGGGTCTGCAACAACGGTGGATATAAAGGATATAGCAGCCTTCTTTTTCGTGTGCAGTCCCATAAGACCCATGATGGTCTCCCTTGCAATAAGAGGGACATCCCCCGAAAGAATCAAGACATTGCCTTTCCAGTCTTTAAGGCTATCTTCTGTGCATAAAACTGCGTGGCCGGTGCCTAATTGAGGTTCTTGTTTAACAAATTGTATTTGGGATTTGTTCTGACTCCTGACTTCCTGCAAGGTATTTATTACCTCGTCACCTTTGTGGCCGACAACGATAACAACTTTTTCTATTCCAAGGTCTTTTACGACTTCAATCGGATAGAAAAGCATCGGCCTGCCGGCAACAGTATGGAGCACTTTAGGTATATCTGACTTCATCCGTTTGCCGAGCCCTGCTGCAAGGATGATGGCTGCTGCATTTTTCACCCCGTTAGACCTCCTCTTACCCCAATAGAACTAATCCGGAATCCTCTTCCATTAGTATAAAATTGAAAAGCCTGGTTAGGTCTAACCGGGTTCATAGAGTCCAAAATATCCTAAACAATCCCCTTGCGTCAAGTGTTTTTAGTGGTATTGGGCATGAGTATGTTGTAAAATTCCGTCTTAAACCCGTTAGAAGGCTGCCTACAGAAGGTAATAAAGAAGCAAAAAAGTAGGTATCTCACGGGGTAAAGGGAGATTAACAGGTGAAAAGATTTTTTGTGGAAAACCTTGCTGCCAAAGGAAAAAAGGTTCTTATAACCGGCAAAGAACTTCACCACTTAAAGGATGTATCCCGCCTCAAAAGGGGGGATGATATTATTGTGTTTGATGGCAAGGGGCTGGAATTTCTTGGAAGTATAGAGCTTATAAGCAAAGACGCAGCCCATATCCTTCTTAAAAAACAGCTTGATACTACAAGGGAAAGCCCATTTGAGATAATTCTTGCACAGGGCATTGCAAAGGGAGAAAAGATGGATTTCATAATCCAGAAGACAACAGAGCTTGGGGTTTCAAGAGTCATACCATTTGTTACATCCAGGACAGTGCCAAGGGCAGATAAAGAGCAGGCAGCCAAAAAGGCACAGAGATGGCAGCGCATAGCCCTTGAAGCAGCAAAGCAGTGCGGAAGAAATGCTGTTCCACAAATAGAACAGCTTATAACATTTGCAGAGGTTCTAAATACCACCTTCCCCGGAAATAAAAAATACCTGAAGATTATTTCGTGGGAAGCGGAGAAAAAAAACAGCATTAAAGAAATCCTGAAACCGGATGGAACCTCAGGCTGCATTGCCCTGATAGGCCCGGAAGGCGGATTTTCTGAAGCAGAGGTGAATCAGGCGAAGGAAAAGGGTTTCATGCCGGTATCGCTTGGGCCGAGGATACTGAGGGCCGAGACAGCAGCCATAAGCATGGTAACTATTATCCAGTACGAACTCGGGGATATGGATGGGTTAGAAAAGTGTATTTCGGAAAACATTTGAAATAATTTAGAAAGTAGTATACCTTATTTAAAACAGGTTAGAGGTTATAGGTTAGAGGAGGAATATGATTATGCTTCGGGGCTCCATGACAGCCATAGTTACGCCATTTAAAGACGGGATAGTGGATGAAAAGGCATTTAAAGGCTTGATTGAATTCCAGATAAAGAACGGCACAAACGCCATTGTGCCGTGCGGGACAACCGGCGAATCGGCAACCCTTTCCTATGAAGAACATGAGAGGGTTATTGAGCTTGCGATTGAAGCGGTCAACGGAAGAATTCCTGTCATTGCCGGCACAGGTTCAAACTCCACTGCTGAAACCATTATGCTGACGAAACATGCAGAAAAGGCAGGTGCGGACGCTGTGCTGCTCATCACCCCTTACTACAATAAACCAACTCAGGAAGGGCTTTATCAGCATTATAAGGCAGTGGCGAAAGAAATTAAAATCCCGATTATACTCTACAATGTCCCGGGGAGGACAGGTGTAAACATGCTCCCTGAAACCGTTGCCAGACTTTCGGAGATTAAGAATATAATCGGCATAAAAGAGGCAACAGGTAGTCTCCAGCAGGTAAGCGACACCATTGAGATGACAAGGAAGGGCTTTCTGGTCCTTTCCGGCGATGACTTTATAACCCTGCCCCTCTTAAGCATAGGCGGCCACGGCGTTATCTCTGTTACATCGAACATAGTCCCAAAGGAGGTAGGCCGGATGTGTCATGCGTTTTTTGATGGTAATATGGAGAAGGCCAAAAAACTCCATTACAAACTTCAGCCACTGCACAGGGCAATGTTTTTAGAGACAAACCCCATACCTGTAAAGACTGCCCTTGCCATGATGGGGAAGATAGAAGAGGAGTTCAGACTTCCCCTTGTGAAGATGGGTGAGTTAAATAGAAAAAAGCTTGAGAAGGCATTAACCGGGTTCGGGGTGATATAGATGCTTAAGACCATTCTTGAGAATGCTAAATACGTTGTTATACTTGCGGTTTTATCATCCCTTGCCGCCTCGGTGTCCATATTCATCTGGGCATCTATAAAAATGTTTGTCACCATATATCACATGTTCGCGGATATAGTTTCCCCTGAGGCATCAGGGACGACTGCTCACGCAGTGGCGATACTTGATTCATTTATACTGGCGGTAATACTCTACATATTCGCCATAGCCCTGTATGAGCTTTTCATCGGGGAACTGAAACTCCCTGAATGGCTTGTAATAAAAGACCTGGATGACCTCAAGAAAAAGCTCTCAAGCGTCATTGCCCTGATGCTTGCCGTTACATTCCTTGAGCATCTGGCAGAGTGGGAGGATGCGCCGGGCACCCTAATGTTTGCCATAGCAATAAGCGCTGTGGTGATGGCACTTGTATTTTACATGAAAACCAAAGAGAAAAAGGAATAGATTATGGCCAAGATAGTTGTTACAGGTGCGGCAGGGAGGATGGGGAGGAGTATAATAAATGTTATTAAGGAAACCAGAGAGACAGAGCTTACGGGCGCTGTGGAGAGGGTTGGTCATCCTGATATTGGCATGGATGTTGGAGAGGCTGCAGGGGCAGGCAAGACAGGCATTAAACTCACCGATAGCTTTGAGAAGGCGATAAAGAAGGCAGACTGCGTAATTGATTTTACCTTCCCGGAAGCAACAATGCACCATATTGATATGGCTTTAAAAAGTGATATTGCTATGGTAATTGGCACAACAGGTTTTTCACATCATCAGAGGGAACGGCTTAAAGAGGTTGGCGGCAGAATGCGTATTGTTGCAGCGCCAAATATGAGTGTTGGCGTAAATCTGCTCCTAAAGGTCGTGGGTGATATGGCCAAGATTCTGGATGGTTACGATGTAGAGATTATAGAGGCGCATCACAGACTTAAAAAAGATGCACCATCTGGCACTGCTATAAGGTTTGCAGAGGTGCTTGCGTACAGTCTGAACAGGAATCTTGAGAAGGTGGCTGTGTATGAAAGACACGGCATAATCGGCGAAAGAAAACCTGGGGAGATAGGAATCCAGACTATAAGGGCAGGTGATATAGTGGGAGACCATACAATACTTTTCGGCGGCATGGGCGAAAGGATAGAGATAACACACAGGGCGCATTCAAGGGAGACTTTTGCAAGGGGCGCTGTAAGGGCAGCAATGTGGGTGGTGAAGCAGTCCAATGGGCTCTATGACATGCAGGATGTGCTGGGATTGAAGTAAAGCGGCTTCGTAAAAAGTCCATCTGCTGCGTTGTCGCTGCGGCTTCTGCGCTCAACATACTACAAAAGTATGCCTCGCTTGAAGCCTTGCTCCGCCTTGCATCTGGAACTTTTTACTGTGCCGCCAAATAACAAAAAAAGGGGAAATTTAATGAAAAAGATTTTTTTGGTTGCAAGTTTTATATTTTCAGCCCAACTTGTATCCAGCTGGACGGTTGATAATGCATTTGCCTTTCAGGGGCCCCCTGGCTGCAATCAGGATTGCGCAAGCTGCCACTCGCTTTCAAAGGATGAGGCTGCAAAGATGCTGAAGGCAGATGTAACGGATATAAGAAATGCCCCTGTTGGCGGTCTTTGGGAGGTTGAGGGTCTGCAGAATGGGAAGAAGTTCATTATATATGTGGACTATGGAAAGAAATTTATTTTGTTGGTTAATAACTTCATACCTGTGGCAGATATTGGCAAACCGCCGCAGCTAAAAAAACTTGACCTCTCCAAAATACCTACAGAAGATGTTGTTATAATGGGCAACCCAAAGGCAAAATATAAGATAATCGTCTTTGACGATGTTGAATGCCCATACTGCAAAAAGCTGCATGAGGAAATAAAGAAGATAATCAAAGAGAGGAAGGATATCGCATTCCTTATAAAGCTCTTTCCCCTCGACATACATCCAACGGCGTACGAAAAGAGCAGGTCAATATACTGTAATAACAAGTCAGAAAAATTATTGGACGATGCCTTTGAAGGAAAGACCCTTCCAAAGGCAACCTGTGAAGCAAAGGTGATAGATGAAAATATAAAGCTGGCAAAAAGCCTCGGTATAAGCGGAACCCCTGCGATTATATTTCCCGACGGGAGGCTGCTGCCCGGATATGTGGACGGCCCGGCTTTAATAAATATACTTGAAACTCCCCAATAATGCGTTATTACCCAATCTTCCTTGATATAAAAGATAAACCATGCGTTGTAATCGGCGGAGGGAATGTCGCTGAAAGAAAGGTTATATCCCTCCTTGACGCAGGCGCCAGGGTTGTTGTTATAAGCCCAGTCCTTACTCCAGCCCTTAAAAAGCTCGCACGGGAAAAAACTATTAATTATTGCCCCAAATCCTATGAAGAGGGGGACCTTAAGGGTTTTTTCCTTGCCTACAGTGCAACGGATAATTCGTCGGTAAATAGAAAGGTATTTAATGAGGCAAAGAGGGAAGGCATTCTGCTGAATGTTGTGGATGTGCCGAAATTATGCAATTTTATTGTCCCTTCAGTTGTTGACAGAGGAGACCTTCTTATAGCTATATCAACATCAGGCAAATCGCCTGCAATGGCAAAGAAGATAAGGCAAAGGCTGGAAAAGGAGTTTGGCAGGGAATATGCTGTATTTCTGGATATTATGGGCAAGGTAAGAGAGAAGGTGTTGACCCTTGACAGGCAGAATGTCTGTCAAGGGTTGACCAGAAGCAAAGAATCTGATACAAATAAAAGGATGTTCGAGAAACTTGTAAATTCACCACTGCTTGAATGGATAAAAAAGGGGGAAAAGGAAAAGGTAGACAGATTTCTCAAAGAGGCGCTAAAGGAAACAGGAAGGGGAAAAAGGTCAGGCCTTGAATATAAATAGTGTGAACATCATATTTTTTTACATAACTGTCATTGCATACCTTTTTGCCACCTTTATATCCATAATATATCTTGTAATACATAATGACAAGTTTATAGGCATTGCCAATAAGGTTATACTGGCAGGTTTTGCCTCCCATACCCTTACCATTGCCAGCAGGTGGTTTGAGGCAGGTAGGGCCCCTTTTGTAAACCTCCACGAAGCCCTTTCTCTTTTTTCGTGGATGGTGGTGGTAATATATCTTTTAATCTTCCTGAGGCATAAACTTACTGTTCTCGGCGCCTTTGTTGCCCCATTTGCCCTTTTACTCATAATCACTGCGTCATTCCTTCCTAAAGAGATAATCCCCCTTGCGCCGGCCCTTGAAAGTTACTGGCTTCCCATACATGTGAGCCTTGCG
>Ga0209542_10015611_pt1 | contig 12709 bp, 10 predicted proteins | sample RifCSPhighO2_01_FD_184028 | JGI IMG/M metagenome (GOLD analysis project Ga0209542, IMG submission 184028) | Soil microbial communities from Rifle, Colorado - Rifle CSP2_plank highO2_0.1 (SPAdes) (version 2) | ecosystem: Environmental > Terrestrial > Deep subsurface > Rock core/Sediment ...
CGTCCTCGTAAATCCAGAGTTTGCGGGTCTCGCTTTTCCCGCAAAAGAAAGCGAGTCTCTAATACCAGAACAGTTGGCCGCAGTGGGAAGAGTCGTCATTTCCTGGTTTGAAAGTCCGGGAGAAAAGGAAGAGGAGCATGGGAGCTGGATATGGACACCAACAATGCAAATGAGTCCTGAATATATCGAATCAATCCTGTCCCGCTCAAAAAAAGAGGGAGTCAATGTCATATATCTTTCTATCGATTCTTACCTAGACATTTTTACTATGGAAAAAGGTTTGGAAAGAGAAAGACAAAAACAGCTTTTCACCGACAAGATTAGATATTTCATAAAATCCGCAAACCAAAAAGGCATAGAAGTTGACGCCGAAGCTGGATGGCAAAACTGGGCTGAAGCTGGCAACGAATACAAGGGTCTAGCTATTGTAAATTTTGTGAAAAATTTTAACGATTCCGAAGAAGAAAAATTTCGCGGTTTTCAATATGACGTCGAGCCCTATCTTTTGGAAGAATACAAAGAAGATCCGGCTCCGGTTTTAAAAAGATTTGCCACTTTGGTAGACAAGACAGAAAAATTTATCGGAGAAAGTGATTTGAGATTTTCTGTGGTAGTGCCTGATTTTTTTGACGAGAAAGACAAGATGACGCCAAAATTTTCTTACGCCGGCAGGCGAGCTTCAATATTCAAGCACCTGTTAAATATTCTAGAAAGAAGGGAGAACAGCTCGATCATCATCATGTCTTACAGGAATTTCGCAGAAGGCAAAGATGGCTCGATAGAAGTAACCGAAAATGAAATGAAGACGGCAAAGAAAGGCCGTTACTCCACCCAGATCATAGTTGCCCAAGAAGTCGGTGATGTGCCCCCGCCTTACATTACTTTTCACAACACGTCAAAAACTCATCTGGAGCAAGAAGTGGCCAAAATACAGAGCGCATTCTCCCCTTCCGCCAACTTTGGCGGTCTTGCCATCCACTACATCAACGCCTATTTGGATTTGAGGTGATTTGAGTGTATAGTTTTTAAGCAAAAGGGAGGGTTCGCATAGCGGTCTAGTGCGCTCGCTTGGAAAGCGGGTGTGGGGAAACCCACCAAGAGTTCGAATCTCTTACCCTCCGCCAAGTCGTGCGCAGCACGAGACGCTATAAAATAACGTTATTTTAGATTTGCATAGAGCGAATGGGGATAGGATTCGAACCTTTCGTATTTTTGTGTATTATCAAGACTATGAAAAGACATCGTATTTTAAAATTCTTTATAGACTCGAGTAGAAATATGTTCAGAGGAAAAGATAGTTCTCCTCTTTTGGATAAATATAAAGAAGAGCAAAGAAGCTACATAGCAGATAAGTATGGATCAAAAGATTTTGACGATAAATTTAATCGTTGGATGTCTATACCTAATCCAGTATTATCTGTTGTTGATGAACACACATATTTGCTTCAGGATATAGAGAATTCATATGTAAGTGGGAGTTTGTATTCAGCTTTAACAGGAGCTTGTTGTCTTGGTGAAAGAATCTTTAATCAAATAATTTCTCGCATAAGAGAATCGTACCGATCTAGTCCACAGTATAAAAAAGTTTACAAAAAAGATTCCATTAATGACTGGGATTTAGCAATTGGTATTTTGGTAGACTGGAAAGTCATAGATATAAATACAGAGAAAAAGTATCGCAGACTGGCGACTCTGAGAAATGACAGCGTGCATTTTCAAAATAAACCACAAGATCTAAACAGTATGGCAAAAGAAGCTATTACTCTGATAAACGAAATTGTAACTGATTTGTTTGGTTTAGATAAAGACAAAAAATTCATTATTTGGTTTGAGGTGCCAGGTGAATTATATCTGAAAAAGGAAGCCGAAGATGATCCTTTCATTAGGGAATTTTATATACCGTGCTCACCTCTAGTTGGGTTTAAACATACTATCGAAAATACCCCAAGTTTGATAATGAAAGTGGTAGATAATGAAGTATATTCCGATGAAGAAATTCCTGATTCTGAATTTGTAAGACTTCGGAACGAATATACAAACAAAGGAAGCTAAAATTAAATCAACTCAATCACTTTATTCCCCATAGCTACTCTACTCCTCAAACATCCCAATAATTCTCTTTTTTCTATATCACTACCGTCTCTTAAAATATATTTAGCGTAATTTCGTATATCAATATCTCCCACCTCAACTTTCTCTTTGTTGCCAAGTATTACTCTCTGAAATTTCTTGAATCTTTCTACCTCGGATTTAATCTTTCCTTTTATTTCAATTTCATCAAAATTAACTTTTTCTAGAATTACCTCAAATTGTTTTAAAAGCTCTTTTTCTTCTATATATCCACATTTACAATTCTTATCCTTATTTTTTGTACACCCGTAATATACATATCTATGAATATTACCGTTCTGTTGTTTCTTGAATTTCTCGGTAGCTGTCACTCCAGATCCACAAAGCTTGCAATTAATCATTTTGGTAAATGTAAATTCTCTACCGTACCCATCTTTGGCGCTACCTTTGGTCTGGCTTTGAACTAAGTCGAAAAGCTCTTTTGTGATAATTGGCTCATGTCTACCTTGATACCAGTTTCCGCTATTTTTAGGGTATTCAAAAGTTCCGTAATAAAAGTGATTTTCTAGAGTTTTATAAATATTCCCAAGACTTAAATGTTTCTTTCCTGCAGCTGTTCTGAAATTTAAATCAAATTTGAGCCAGTGATATAACTTTCTCCCAGACCATTTTTCATAAGCAACTTTTTCGTACATTTTCTTTATTATTGGAGCTCTATCTGGATCAATTAAAGTTTCGCACTTTCTATCCAACCTTCTTTCTTTTACGTATCCAGTTGGAGCAGGAGCTGGCCATAATCCCATTTCAACTCTAGTCCTCAAACCCCTCTTAACATTTATTCCTCTATTGTCATTTTCTAACTTCGCTTGAGAACAAAGAATCATTAACAAGAACTTTTCATTCGGTGAATTTTTAAAATATTGTCCAAAGGTTCTGATTTCCAGTAATAACTTTTGATCCATCAAATCTACAACTGACCCCAAATCTCCCGCATTTCTACTCAATCTATCTGGTGCCCAAGTTAATATCCCATTGAATCTACCTCTTTTAATATCTTCTAGCAGTTCTTTAAATACCGGCCTTTGACCCGAATCTTTAGCTGAATGAGCTTCTCTTCTAATTTCAATTATTTCTAAACCTTCTCTTTCTGCGATACCCAACATTTCTTTGACTTGGCTATCTATGGAAAGGGCTTGTCTTTCATCCTGCTCGGTACTTTTACGAGCATACAAACAATATTTAATTTTCACATCTGGCAATACCATTGCCTTGCTTAGCTGGGCGTTTAATTGTGTTTCCATACATATATTAATGACGCAACCCATGGTTTTGCTAAGGGAGAAGTGTTGGCAAGATGTTGGCAGAAAATACCTTTAAAAATTGATACATTATGGTATATTGTGGTCAATGGAATTCACGAAACCGTTTTCAAAACTAAGTAAAAAGGACGCTAATATCGCTGGCGGTAAAGGTGCTTCTTTGGGCGAAATGATTGGATCAGGTATACCTGTACCAGATGGTTTTGTTGTCCTCTCTACTACTTTTGATCACTTTCTACACGAGACAGATTTAACTCAAGAAATCGAAGCGATTTTAAAGACCGTAGATCATCAAGCTATTCATACAGTTGATGCTGCTTCAGAAAAGATACGAGGCCTAATTGAAAATCATCCTGTCCCAGAAGATATTGCAAAAGAGATACAAAGTGAGTTTGCAAAACTTGGCTCAGAATTTGTTGCTGTTCGCTCTTCTGCTACTGCCGAAGACGGGGCTGATCATGCTTGGGCTGGTCAGCTTGAAAGTTTCCTTAATACTAACGAAGAAACGCTTCTAGACAATGTACGAAAATGCTGGGGGTCACTCTTTACTCCTCGTGCTATCTTCTACCGATTCGAAAAAGAATTACATGGAACTGAAATTTCTGTAGCTGTTGTAGTTCAGAAGATGGTCCAATCAGAAGTATCTGGTATAGCTTTTTCCGTCCATCCTGTAACCGAAGATTACAATCAGCTCATTATCGAAGCAGGATATGGTCTAGGGGAGGCAATTGTATCTGGTTCAATTACCCCTGATAGCTATGTAGTGGGAAAAGAGCCAAGAACGATCATTGATAAGAATACTTCAGAACAGAAAAAGGCTCTGGTTAAAGATGGAAAAAACAATAATTGGGTAATGGTGGAAAAAGAAAAAAGAGAGCTTCAAAAAATCTCTGATAATAAAATTTTGGAACTTTCAGAAATTATACTCGGTATTGAAAATCATTACGGTTTTCCTTGTGATATTGAATGGGCCTACGAGAATAATAAGTTTTACATAGTTCAAAGCCGTCCCATTACCACTCTTAGTAAAAAGGCTAATGTAGTTGAAGAGACACATTTTAATTCCCTAGAACTAAATGGTTTTGATACTAATGGCTATGATTTTGATGGTCTTTGGAAGAATGATCTGTTCGCAACTTGTTTTTGGCAAGATTGTTGGGTCCCAGATGTTGCAAAAGACATGAATCTACCATTGAAAGGGGTTGGAGTGATGAATCTACAAGGAGGTCATTTCTTAGTGGAAAAAGCTGTAAGAGGAGAAATGAATAAATATATTTCTAGCCTCATTGATAAAAGGGATAAAAAATTCTTCAAAAACCTCGTCACTGTTTCAGATAAAATATTTGAATGGGGTGTGAAGAAAGGGGCAGAAACACAATCTAAAGAACCGACTGTCGAAAACTTTAAAGATTTTATAGAAACCGCAAAGAAGATAAATTTCCTTTGGCTTATTGGTGCAACATATACCAATTGGCCTGTAGAAAAAGCACTTCAGGATGCTGTAGTTGAGGATGAATTTCCCGCTGAACACGTAATGGAAATTGTTCCTAAAATCCATACTCCACTCCATGACTATCAAGCCGGACTCGTACAGTTTAAAAAACTAATCGGTGACAAATCTTGGGAAGAAGTTCAAAAGGATAAAGATCTATACAATCAATTAAAAAAGCATGCGGAAACCTATGCATGGGTTGAAATTTTCAACTTTATCGGTAAGCCACTGACTCCGGAAAAGATTTATAACTCAGTGATGCATTTGGAAAAATCAGATGAAAATCATCATACTCACAAACCAGAAAAACCTCTTTCTGAAAAATTACAATTTGCTCTTCAGTGTATGCATGATGTGGGGTATGTAAAACAGGGGGGTGCAGAATACTTCTCTATTTTCTCTGAAAAAGTTATTCCTTTTCTCAAGCGAGTTGCAGACAAAATTGGCGTAACTTACCGAGAACTTATGTGCCTTTCTACTTACGATATTTTTAATGGTCTCGAAGGTAAATTAACTTCAGAAGATCTTAAACGACTTGCTGCAAAAAGAATTGGTGTAAACAACTGGGCGGTTATTGGAGATAAAAATGGAGATACTGTCTTTATCGAAGATGTCCAAGATGTAAAACTTTTGGTGGAAAAAATGATTCCAAAAACTGACGGTAATGCAAAAGAGCTTGTAGGCCAGATCGGTAATAAAGGTAAATATATTGGTTCCGCTAGAATTGTTATGAATACTTATGATTTCGATAAAGTCCTTCCTGGTGATGTATTAGTGACGACAATGACCACACCTGACTTCATTGTTCTTATGCAGAAATCTGGGGCAATTGTTACCGATATCGGAGGCCTTCTATGTCATGCTGCAATCGTATCCCGAGAACTACAGAAGCCATGTGTAATTGGTACTAAATTTGCCACTCAACTTCTTAAAGATGATATGCAAGTCGAAGTGGATGCAGATAAAGGAGTGGTACGGATTATTGAATAATAATGCCAGAAAAACTTCGTTTCAAAAAAATATACACTAGGGACACGACCTACATAATGCAGGAACTTTGGGCTTATGGTTGCTCTGAAGGCATAGAAAAAGATTTTAGTTGGAATAATCCGTATCTCCCAGGGATTATTCATTACATGAACGAAGGAAGTATTGAAATTTGGGAAAATCTCAAAGCTACAGCATGGCTTGAAGAAACAATCTTAAAAAAGAATGAGGAAGATCCAGAATTTATAGACCAAATATTGGAAACTTATACGGAAAAAATATCCCAAATCCATAAGTTGTGGGAGAAAAAGGTTTTACCAGTTGAAGATCTGAAAAATCTTACAAATCTCTCAAAGGAAGCCCTTTCTTATTTTATTGCTTACTATTACTCCGCTGTAAATGAGAAAACTCCAAAAGAAATTAGAGACAAAGCTTTAGAAATGAGAAACAAAGATGAGTTCTTTGCCGAAAACGATATGATTATTAGAGATAGCATCTTGTCTATTTATCCTGAAATTAAAGGATACGAAACGACCATTTTCTTTGAAGAATTAAATACAGTTCCTGATATAGAAACTCTTAAGCAGAGAAGACAAAATTCCCTCATGGTTCAGGGAAAACAAAAGTATGTAGGAGATCTTGAAAGTTTTGGGCAACTCCACCCTGAATTTATTTTTACCACTGATGATTTAGAAACTAAAAATATTACTGAAATAAAAGGTCAGATTGCCCAAAAAGGAAAAGTTATAGGCAAAGTAAAAATTGTTAGAAGAAGAGATCAAGTTGGTGAAGTTAAAGAAGGAGACATTATTGTTTCTCCTATGACAACCCCTGACTTTTTACCAGCTATGAAAATTGCGGGAGCATTTGTAACTGATGAGGGTGGTATAACCTGTCATGCTGGGATTGTAGCTCGTGAACTCAAAAAGCCTTGTGTAATAGGAACAAAAATTGCCACTCGAATCTTAAAAGATGGTATGGAGGTGGAAGTAGATGCGGATAATGGAATAGTTAAAATATTAAAATGACCTATAAATTGCTTAAAAAATTAGATGATATTTTAGGTAATGACCCAGTTCTGGTTGCTCGTGCAGCAATTTCTCCTCTTTTTCTTGTGGTCACATGGCAAGAAAATACCCACCCACTAAATATATTCTCTGTTACAAAAGGGCGAGATTCCTCGATTGCTCTTAATGACAAAGAATATATTGCCATAGGTACTGATAGGTTTAAGCAATATTTCAATGACGAAGTATCCATAAATGATCTCGAAGAAGAATATAAGTCTTGGGAAAAAGAAGTTGATGATTTCTATGAGGAGATCATGGATAAGAATATAGACGAATTTTCTAACGAAGAACTTAAGGAAGCCTTTGTTAAAATCAATGATCTATTTTTAGGTTTAGCCAGAAAGACTATATACATCGAGAATGTTGATTACGAAAAGATTTTAGGAATTATTGGTCAAGAAAATAAAGCGGTTTTGGATAGCATATGGGAAAGAGCAATAGAATCGGCTTTCTTGTCTTTTGATGGTCGCCGATTGAAGAGGCTGCTCCAACTAATTTCTTCAAATTCAGAGAATATTATTCGCAAAGCCAAATTCATCTACACTGATTATTTCTGGCCAAAAGGCGAAAACGAGATATCCAAACAACTCGAAGAAATAAAGAAAAATTATGTTTCAAAACAGGAAGAGATAGAGGATCTTGAACAGGCAACCGAGGAAAAGAAAAAGAATCATCAAACTTGGCTCAGTAGCCTTGAGGGTGATTCAAGAAAAATAGCAGAATATGCTCAACTCGTAATGCATATGAGAGATTTGCGAAAGGACCCTATCGCAAAAATGCAGGCAATGATGGCTGAACTATCCGTAGTAATACTTGAAAGAGCTGGCGTGAATGTAAAAGCAGCTCCATATATTTTGCTTTATGAATATGTAAAAGGAGTAGACCATATCAAAGAAATAAAAGACGACGTTGAGACTAGAGAAAATGGTTGTATATATGTTGCCAATCCTGACCTATCTTACGAGATTGAACACTGTGATTTTGAACTGGCTTTAAAAGAATTAGCTGAAATCTCAGAAAAAAGAACTGAAAAATCTGAGACTTTAAAGGGCCAAATTGCTTGCAAAGGAAAAGTGACTGGAATTGTACGAGTTATATATGATCCGCATGACGATAAAGGTTTTCAACAAGGAGATATTTTGGTAACAAGTATGACTAGGCCGGAATTTGTTCCGATAATGAAAAGATCTGGAGCAGTTGTAACGAACGAGGGTGGTATCACGTGTCATGCCGCTATTGTTTCAAGAGAACTCAATATTCCATGTATTATTGGTACAAAAATCGCCACTCAATTTTTGAAGGATGGAATGAAAGTAGAAGTAGATGCGAATAACGGGACTATAAAAATTTTGTAAAAGATTTGTAAAAGAAATGAGCCGCAGGCGGTGTGCCTGCGGCTCGGGTTGGAAGGTGCTTGGAATCAGTTCAACTGCTCGATCCCCAGAACCTCATTGTTGTGGTAGTGATCCAGCCGGATCACGAAGCCCTCGCACTCGCCGCAGATGCAGCTCATGAAAGGCTCGTCCAGCTTGGTCAACGTCCGTGCTAGCGCTTGCAGGAGGATGCCGTGACCGACAACGAGTACGTTCTGCGCTCCGGTTTGGGCGATCTCCTGGTAAATTGCGTCGATAGTCTCGTTGGCGAGGCTTATGATCTCGTCCTCCGCCTCGCTCATGTATTCGCGAGGGGCGGCGTGACCGAGCTTGCCGAACAGACGATCGACCGCTTCTCCGCGCAGGTCCCGCTCCTCGTAGAAGAGGCCGGGGACGGTGACCACCGGCGTGCCGTTCTGCGGCTCCGCGATGATCATGGCGGTTTCTCTGGTGCGGCCAAGAATCGAATGGCACACCAGATCAAATTGTGGATTGCCGAGCTTTTCCCGGCGTGCCGTTGCTTGGGCTTTGCCCTCCTCGGAGAGTGGGCGAACCCGGTGATCTGGGGAAGCCGTTGCGTCGGCCTTTCCGTGACGAATCAGAGTGAATTGCATGTAATGCCATCCTTTCCTTGGTTTCTGGGAATTGTGTCAAACTTACGATTTCTGCATATAGTATATACTATACTGTGTATTTTGTCAAGGGGGTCTTAAGGCCCCTATTTTGACGCTTATCCATACTATTTTTTGACCAAAAGTGGTAGCATTTAGATAACTTATTCATAAATTATTACCATGACTATATACAAGCAGGTTTACACTCGAGAAAATTGTTTAATTGCAGTCCAGGTTTGGGAAGAACATCAAATCCATCTACTTAAACAGAAGCTCGGAGAATCGGCGCCCCTCACAATTTTCGATGTATATGGTGGTGTGGTAAAGGTTTATTATCACGAAGATATTTGGGATGTATGGGGTAATATAATTGCTAACAAAGTAAACAGTGATCCTGATTTTGCTCCAGCAGAGATGAAAGATTTAGGAGAAAGGATTGATCAACTTGAAAAAATTTGGCATAGAGGAGAAGTTGATACAGCGGAAGATATAGTAAAACTTTTTGATCTTGCGGCATGGACATGGGTAGGCGTTTCCATCTCATATTGTTTGCCAGAAATTAAAAGTGTCTCTAAAGAAATGCAGGATCTTGGTATGCAGCTACGAAACAGGACACTCGATTTCCTTGAATTTACAGATAATGCAATTAAGAAAACTTTAAGAAAGCTTTATCCTGAACTCGGAGATTTGATTAAGTACATCGCTATTGAAGAATTGAGAGAGGGCACCATTCCTTCTAAAGAAGTGTTGGAGGACCGTGAGAAACATTATATCTATTACGATTTTAAATTATATACTAGTCGTGACGTTTATGAATTTGCACAAGAACAAAGCATAGAAATCAAGGAAGAAGAGATTCCTGCAGATCTCAAAGAACTTAAGGGTCAAACCGCTATGGGTGGAAAAGTGACTGGGCCAGTGAGAATTTTACATAAGAAATCTGAAATTCCTGATCTTCAAGATGGAGAAATTCTTGTTACTCACATGACTACTCCAGATTATCTTCCGGCTATGAATAAGGCTATTGCTTTCGTAACCGACGAAGGTGGAGTAACTTGTCACGCCGCTATAGTTGCTCGAGAAATGGGCAAACCTTGTGTAATTGGCACAAAAATAGCTTCAAAAGCACTTAAAACTGGAGATATGATCGAAGTAGATGCTGATACAGGTATTATAAAAATTCTCTAATATATAAATAAATGGAAGGATTACACCAGGAAAATAAGATAGAGGGTAATGAGGATTTTTCTACAAAAATAGAACTGCATTTCTTTCGTCATGACGACAAAGGTGGTGCTGAAGGTAAAACTGACCAAGAAGTACAGATATCAGAAAAAGGAAGAAAACACGCGGCTTCTTTTGCTGAAGATGATTCGATTGAACAATCGGCCGTTTTCGGATCTCCACGTGTGAGAACTAAAGAAACTGCTGCATTGCATATGGCTGGTAAAATGTTTACCGAGGAGGAGCTTGAAGAGAGTAACTATACTCTGGATAAAGTTATTGAAAAAATTGGCCCAAATAAAATTGCTACAGATGAGCGATTAGATTTCTTTTTGGGTAGCAACGAGAAGTTTATGGAAGAAGTCAAAGCTGCTTTTGGCCAAGGAACCTTCCTAAAGTTTTTGGTTGAGAGAAGTGATGATTTAGCTAAAGAGATAGAGGATTCAAACGTTGGATCGTATTCCAGAGTTGCAGCTGGTATTGCTGAGATTGTTAAAAAATATCTCACTATAGCTCCAAGATTTGAAGAGTTGGTAAAAGAACATTCAGAAAAATATGGTCGCATCATGAAAAGGTTTATGGGTACCCATCAAACCACTTCAGAATGTTTCCTTGCAAAAGTGATCGAAAAAACTGATGGTGTCGAAGCAAGAGATGAATTTGTAAAAGCATTAAGTAATCAAGGATTTAGTCCTTCAGAAGGGTTTGCGTGCGACGTTGTTACAAATCAAGAAGGTAAAACTAATATCCATATTAAGTTTGAAAAGCAGGGGGTGGAAGGAAAAGAAGGGTTTGTTTTTGATAAAGATATAGATCCAAGTGTAATCGATGAAATTGTAGCTGACTTCAAAGGCAAAGAAATAGAAGAATAATAGAAAGGCCCGGGCATATAGCACCGGGCCTTGGCCATTTTTAGGCTGGCTAAACCTGAATGTACTCCTCGTAATCGACCCCGTACTGGCTCTTGAAGAGCTCTTCGGGCTGATCGTCGATCACTACTCGCACTTTGGCGCCTCGCATCGTCTCTTTCGAAACGATCTTGTAGAGGACGCCAGCTTTGAGTAGCTGCTCCGAGAGTTTGTGAAGGTCGCCGCCCGTCCAGACCGTTATCGGTCCACCCTGGGATCTTGCTTGCGCTAGAGCCAAGACATTGGAACGGATTTCGCCGTCGGCGGTCAGAAGCGTTCCCTCGACATCAACGCAGACATCGGGGAATTTCTGGCCGGTGAGCTTGCCCGAGATGTGCCGGGCACGAGCCGCTTCGGTAACGACCGCGATGAGTTCTTCCTGGCTTTTGTTGCCAAAGATCTCTCTCGCTTTCTTTTCCCATTGGACCATGCGCTCGGCGTCCTTCTGGGCGTAAGAAATGTCATGATGCAGAACGCCGATGGTCGAAGTGGTTTGAGCCACACCGAGCAGAGCGATTGCGAGCGGATCTCCTTGCCAGTCGCCGGCTTTCTCGTTTGCTTCCACTTCCTTGATTGCCGCGAGCACTTCTTCCGAAGTTGCCGGCAATCGCAGAAAGGTCACATTGGGGTAGCCATTCGCTGCGAACCACTTATCGGCTTTCTTGTCGATGTACATAGCTGGTGTGAGCCAGCCAAGCATGACGACCGTAATGCCAGTGGGAGCAACTTCAAGTGCGATGTCGAGACCATGGATATCCTGCCTATTATGGCCGGTACCCGCCGGTTCGAGCTGAACAATATAAAAGTGTTCCTCTTTGAGATCTGAGAACATGGTTCCCAGAGTGCTCGCGATTGCTTCGTCAGCCAAAATCTGCATGATTTCTCTCCTTGTAATTTGAGCTTTCTACCATATATTATATACCCAAACAACACAAAAGTCAAGCTGTCAAACTGCATCCGCTGTAGTATTAAATATGCTAAAATTTTTGTATGAACACTCCAGAAAAAGGATTTTATTATCACTACAAACATGATTCGAACAGCTCATTAAATAACTATTCATACGAAGTTATCTCTATCGGTACCCATACTGAAACAAAAGAAAAATTTGTGATTTATCGCTCGCTCTATCAAACCGAATCCCAAGGAGGTGCAAATTACTGGCTTCGTCCACTCGAAATGTTTATGGAAAATGTTGAGAAGGATGGAAAACTTTTCCCAAGGTTTCAAAAGATCACTGATCCAAATATAATTTCTGAACTAGAAAAAATCAGAGGCGAAATGTATTTAGAGTAAACAAAAACCGGAGAGCATTGCTGCTCCCCGGGTTGGCGCCCTTGCGGACGGTATTCAGAGATCGAGGCGGTCGATCATAGCCTTGGGCACCCCGATCTCCTCGGGAGTGAAGTGCCAGGTGGTCTTGACCTCGCTGACGTAGTTCGAGAGCAAGCCGAGCGTGTCGCTGTTGGCATCGTACTTCTTGATTGTCGCCAGGATTTCCTGCACCTCGGGCTTGATCTCCCGAAGACAGGCGGCCCTCACTATGCCCGGGTCGAACGCCTCCGTGTCAGCCGGCCTGCCGTACTCGTCCATGAGCTTCGCGATGTTGCTGAACAAAGTCAGCGTGTCATTCGTGAGCTTCACGCATCCGA
>Ga0209542_10015617_pt1 | contig 12706 bp, 16 predicted proteins | sample RifCSPhighO2_01_FD_184028 | JGI IMG/M metagenome (GOLD analysis project Ga0209542, IMG submission 184028) | Soil microbial communities from Rifle, Colorado - Rifle CSP2_plank highO2_0.1 (SPAdes) (version 2) | ecosystem: Environmental > Terrestrial > Deep subsurface > Rock core/Sediment ...
GTTAAAGAATTTGGTTCAAATCTATTAACAAATTTATTTGATTTGCAGAATGAACTAAAAACAAAAACATATAATCCAAAACCGCTTAAAGTATTTATTCTAAGAGACCCTAAAACAAGAAAGATTTCAATATCGGATTTTAGGGACAGGATTGTCCATCACGCCTTAATTGAAATAATAGAGCCTATTTTTGATAAAATTTTCATATATGATTCATGCGCAAACAGAAAAGGCAAAGGAAATTTATTTGCAATAAAAAGATTTGATCAGTTTAAAAGAAAAATATCAAGAAATGGAAAAATAAACGGCTGGTATTCAAAAAATCAGGTAAAAGGCTATTGCTTAAAAGCTGACATAAAGCACTATTTTGACACAGTTGACCATGAAAAACTTATAAAATTAATCCAAAGAAAAATTTCAGATGAAAATATTTTATGGTTAATCAAGCTGATTTTGAATAATTCGCAGAACATAAGCGGGGGGGGGCGAACGAAGAAAAGGCATGCCCCTTGGAAATTTAACCTCACAATTCTTTGCAAATGTTTACTTGAATGAATTGGATTATTTTATTAAGCATAAATTAAAGGCAAAATATTATATAAGGTATGTTGATGATTTTGTTATACTGCATCCTTCAAAAGAACAGCTTATATTATGGAAAGATAAAATTAACAATTTTTTAAGAGATAAGCTGGATTTAGAGCTTCACCAAGAAAAATCAAAGATAATCCCTATTTCAAAGGGAATAGACTTTGTCGGATTCAGAAATTTTTATCGTTATAGATTATTAAGAAAGAGGAATATAAGGAAATTCTTTAAAAATTTTGATAAGATGAAAGAAGGTTATAATAATAAAAATATAAATTATGATAATATCTATGATTTTATGGAAGGATGGTTAGCTTATGCAAAGCAGGCAAATGCCTACAAACTTCATATGGATTTAATAGATATAATTGAACATGATTTTAATAATGAGATTTCATCTAAAGAGGTAAACAGATATTTAAGAAATAATTATAAAAAAATAAAAAATAGACCATGGCCGAAACAGCCATGGCCGTAGTTAGTTAAATAGGGTATTCAAAGGGGGGTTTATCAGAAAACTTCTTCAAACTACCCTATATAACAGTGTGATTACCTTCTTCCGTACACCATGTCTATTCCAAGTTCATTGGACATTTTTTGCGCTTGTCTTGAGTTATTTTCAGAGCGATTGTCTGATTTTCCCAAGATAAATGGCGATGTTACTCCGGTGATGATAGTCATTACTCTGATCTTTCCTTTCATGTTCTCATCAACTCTTGCGCCCCAGATGCAGTTTGCATCAGCGTCAAGGCTTTCAGTAACTATCTCGCCAACCTTGCTTACTTCATCCAATGTCATGTCTAGGCCACCAGCTACGTGTATTAAAGCGCCAGTAGCACCAGCATAGCTTACGTCCAATAAAGGATTTGTTAAAGCTCTCTTGGTTGCTTCTTCAACTCTTCTTTCAGTATCAGCTTCGCCAACGCCAACAACAGAGACTCCGCCATTTGCCATTATAGCACGAACATCCGCGTAATCTAAGTTTACTAAGCTTGGAACTGCAATGATTTCAACTATACCTTTAATCATTGTAGCTATCAATTCATTAGCAACAGCAAATGCTTGCTGAACAGGTAAATTACCGGCAATTTGTACTAATCTATTATTGTCTATAACAATAACAGTATCAGAAACTTGCCTTAATTGCTGCAATCCGAATTCAGCTTTGTCTACTCTTGCTCTTTCAATATTGAATGGTGTTGTAACAGTTCCTATAACAATAGCGCCTGCTTCTTTAGCAACTTGTGCTATAACAGGAGCAGCACCAGTACCTGTACCGCCACCCATGCCTGCGCATACAAATACCATATCAGTATTCTTCAATAATTCCTTTATCTCAGAAAGTTGTTCTTTAGCAGCTTCCATACCTTTGTTTGGGAAACCACCGCAACCTAATCCTCTTGTTAGGTCTCTACCAATTAATATTTTTCTATCAGCACTTACCATATCTAAATGCTGCTTATCTGTGTTAGCTGCAATAACTTCAGCACCTTTAACACCTTTCTTATACAGCCAATTGACTGCATTTGATCCACCGCCGCCAACACCAATTACTTTAATGTTAGCTTGCCCTATTTCTGCGCTTTGTTGTTGCATAGTCGGTGCGCTTTGCAACGCGTTTTGTATAATAAATTCCATTTTTTTCCTCCCCTTTGGTTATTTATTTATTGTAATATATATGTTGTGGCATAACAATATTTATATTTAAGTCTGCCATCACATACCTAGAAGTTTTGTATGCCCAAAATTCAAGACTTCGAACTATAACACAAAAAATTATTTACCCACTATATATCAATTGGTTTTAACGCCCAAATTAAATCCAATTATTTTTTATTATTATACATAGTAACTTCTATATAAATATATTTTAACTGCAATGTATATATTGCAAGATATAAATCTTATTTAATAAATTTTTTAGTTTATTTGTATGAAATTTAGATCAGGTGATTATGTAGAGGTTACAACTCATACCGATGTGATCAAGGCAACAATAGTAAACCAGGATGATAATTTAATTCTAAAGTTAGATAATGGATATAACATAGGTGTAAAAACCCAGGATATAAAGGATATAAGGCTTTTAAGGCCGTTTAAGCAGGAGCCCAAAGCAAAAAAAACAGCAAAAGAAAATGAAAAGCTTAAGAAAATATCAATTCTCCATACAGGCGGAACAATAGCTTCCAAAGTTGATTACAGGACAGGGGCTGTCTTTTCTTCATTTACACCGGAAGATATCTTAAGCCAAGTCCCTGAATTAAAAAATATAGCTAATTTTAACTCAAGATTGATAAGCAATATGTGGTCTGATGACCTAAGGTTCAAACATTTTTCCTTGATAGCAAAAGAAATTGAAAAAGAAGCAAAAAAAGGCGTTGAAGGCATAATAATTGGCATTGGCACGGACAATCTTTCAGTGGCTTCAGCAGCTCTTTCATTTATAGTGGAAGAAACCCCTATACCTATCATATTAGTTGGTGCCCAGAGATCTTCTGACCGTGGAAGTTCTGATGCAGCTATGAATCTGGTATGCGCATCAAAATTTATTGTTAATACGGATTTTGCAGGCGTAGCAATATGCATGCATGATTCAATGTCAGATGATTTTTGCTCAATATTCCCGGCTTGCAAGACAAAAAAGCTTCATAGTTCCAGAAGGGATGCTTTTAAAGCTGTTAATGATACAACAATAGCCAGAATATCATTCAAAACAGATGAAATAAACTTCAATAAAAGCCATTATAAGAAAAAAGGAGGAAAGTTAATATTAAATCCTTCTATGGAGGAAAAAGTAGGCTTAATAAAAATCCATATCAATATGTTTGCTTCGGAATTCAAGGCTTTCAAAGGCTTTAAAGGATTGATAATAGAAGGAACAGGCCTGGGCCATACGCCTTTAGATGTCATAGATAAATTAACAAAAGAGCATTCTGCAATAAAAAAAGCATTGGAAGATTTAATAAAATCAGGCACAGTTATAGTGATGACAACAACATGCTTATTTGGAAAAGTTGACATGCAGGTTTATTCTAAAGGAAGGGATTTATTAAATATAGGTGTGATTTCAGGGGAAGATATGCTTTCTGAAACAGCTTTTGTCAAGTTAAGCTGGCTGTTGGGAAATTACAAGCAGGATAAAGTAAAAGAGCTTATAAAAAAGAACCTTCGCGGTGAAATAAACGAAAGGATTACAGCTGAATTTAGCTTGTAAATTCATTCAGATTATACAAAAATTATATAAATAGAATAACTTTCTAATTAACCATGAAAAAAGAGTATTATTTAATTATTGCATTATTATTTATAATTTTAATAATAGGCTGTGCTCCAAAAATTCAAGAGGTTACAGAAGAGACACTGCAACAACCTCAAGAAGAACCAAGTTCAGTTGAACCGGTTGCGCCAGTCGAACAACCTAAAAAATATGACTTTAAAATATTATACGCAGAAAGGGATGATTCAACAGCATTATGTTCTATAACCTCCTCTTTGACAAATTTGGATTCGGTAAGCCATAAATTTAATGTGGACAGCTATATTCTTATAGGCGGCAAAAAAACTAATTTAGGCAAAGAATTCAATTTAGGCAGTGGCAGAGAGCAAAGAATAAATGAACAATTTGAATGCCCTGATAATAAAGCTTATTCGTTGAATGCTACAGTAAAGTTGGTAATTTAAACTTTAAATTTCAACAAGGATAATAGCCAACACGCTTAACCCGATTCCAATTTTATTAATAAAAGACAAGTCTTCTTTAAAATAAATAATCCCCACTAAAGCAACAATTAAAAGGTTTAAAACAGTAAATACGGAGATTGCTCTTGATAAATATTCATATTTTAAGGAAAATGCCCAAAAAATAGTCCCGATAAAATAAATCAATAGCCCTATATAAAGCAATAAATTTTTATTGTCTATAGACCATTTCTTAAAAATAATGTCTGCAATAATTTCTAATGAAACTGCAAGCAGTATTAATAAAAAAGATATAATTTTTATAGCTGTATTTGAAGCCATATTAAATATGAAAAACCACATATTATTAAGCATTTCTAAAAATCACTAAGAACAATCATAGTCTGCGTTTTCTGTATCCCGTCCATATTCCTTAAATACTTGGTGACAAATTCATCTAATTGATTAACGTCATTTACAACAACCTTCAAAACCATATCAGTATTGCCGGTAACCATGCTTACGTGATTGACCCAGGGATGGTTTTTAATGCTTCTAGCCAAGTCATGCTGCGTGATATTTTTTTGTTTTAAATAACTATAGTCAATAGTCATTAATATGTATGCTGAAATAGCCTTTCCTAATTTCTTGTAATCTATAATGGCTGAATAATGTTTTATAATCCCCATTCTCTCTAATTTTTTTATCCTGTTATGCACAGTTGTTATTGGAAGCAATGTTTTTTTGGAAATCTGTTTAGTTGTCAACTTGGCATCTGTTTTCAAAAGTTCAACTATCTTCATGTCATTTTCATCTAACATATAGAATATTATTCCATTTTCCTTTATATACTTAACTAATTATGGAAAATTATTCCATAAAAAACTGTAAACTACATATAAAATCCTATCTTATTTGGAATATTTATTTAAATAAAAACATCTCTAAAATATCCATGAAAAGGAAAAAAATAAATCAGGAATTTAAAGACTACCTTGAAGAGCAGCTAGACGCAGACTCAATGGACAGCTCAGATGAAGGATTCATGCTTGGTTACTATGACGACGATGATTTTGAATAATAAACTTTAAATAATCCTTTTCTTTTTATTTTTTATGCTGCCTATTAACGAATTTTTAAACAGTATTAAACGGGATAAATCTGAAAACAAAGATGAGTATGAATTATACTATCATGACAGGCTTCTTAACGGCAATCTAAGCCTGAAATTCAGGGATATAAGGCAGATAGACACGTATTCTATAATAATATTAAAGAATAATCGCGAAATAAGCCTGCCTTTGCAGAGGGTTATGGAAGTAAAAAAAAAGAATGTCATCGTCTGGAAGCGGTAATAGCAATAGCTTTAAATAATTTATCTTATTCTATTTTACATGGGAATTTTAAACTTTATAAAAACAATCTTCTCGAAGCAGAAAGAAGAGGAAAAATTCGTGACTTTGCAGCCAAAGCCGAGAATTATAGAGCCGCAAATGCCAGAGCCGGAGCCTAAACAAGATAGATTTAAGACAGCTCCTGCAAAAAGAATGTCAAGAGAAGAGCTTAGGCAGTATTTCCCGGAATTATTCGATTAAACTAACCTTCAATGGTTGTGGGGCCAATATTTTAATCATTTTTTATTTTTTGTTTATATATTATTTTCTCCAAATTTCTACGCAAAGATAAAAAATATTTCTTTGCTCCTGTCTCAGTAAGAACTTTATCACCAATAATTGTTCCACCAGCTATAGTTGCACAAGGTATAAGTCCAGTAGAAATACAAACAGCACCCATAGCAACAGGAGCATAAAAGGTTAAATTTTCTTTATTTTCTTGCCATGCATTATCTATTGTTCTGTCTATCGAGTTTCGCCATTCAGATTCTGTTTCAACGTCTATATTCTCTATTTCATTTACGCAAAGTTCTTTATTCTTAATTAAATCATTTCTATTATAATAATTGTTTATTATATTAATACAACAATCCAATTTTTCAAAATCAGATTTACACCCACAATATTTTTTAGTATTAATAATAGCTTTTGAGAAATCATTAGAAGGTGTGATAATTAAACTTTTTTCAGCCCCATTTTCATAATACCTCAATCCTTCTGTATATACCGAATCAGAACCTCCATAACATTCTTTAATGGATTCTTTATAAGAAAAATCTGAGTAATCAAATAACCAATCAACCATAATCCCAATAGTAATTGCTCCGCCAATTCCTTTAATTTTATATTTTTCTACAAAATTAGAACCTTTCTTTGATATTTCCCATTTAGCCCCCTGATTTTCTAATACAACCCCTTCTTCACATCCATTAAAACAAATTAATTTATTCTTTGTTTTAAAACCATTTTGATTAAAATTTTTCTCTCTATTTGCATAATCTTTGAATTGACCTATTTTTGCTTCATCCTTGAATGCATCAAGACTAGTTTTAGATTCATATTGCTCAATTAAATCTTTTTTAATACCTATCTTAATACCTATTCCATCAGGTCTTCTTGTATCAGTTGGATTAAATTCTCTAACAAAAGAGTTAGTTGCTCCTTCATTAATAAATATATCTTGATCAAATCTCTTCCCAAGTTTTAATTGTTTTGCTAATTCTTTTGCTTCTTCTGGGTTTGAGACAATTCTATCATAATCTAATTTAACTTCATTTAAAACATAATTTTCATAATATTTCCCACAAAGTGTAGGGGTTATTGCAGCACCACAAAGATTTGAAGTTTCTTTTGGATTAAAAGCTGTAGTAACTCCAATTATAGTTATATTATTAACAATATTTTCAGGAATTTCTTCATTTTTTGTTGCTTCTTTTTTAACACAGTCATTATTCTTGCATATTTCATCATAAGTATTACAATGCTTAACTTCTTCTAAAGGATTGCCACAGGAATCAAGATAATAAACCCCATTATTAAAACAAGTTTTTTGTGTTGTTGCAGTACATTTAAGTTTACATATATCATACCCTATTGTTCCTTCATCACAAATCATACCACGAGAAACACAATCCATAACTAAATCCTGTTTATTACCGCAGGAATCATAATAATAAACTGTTTTATTATAACATTTCATATAGGATTTACTTATGCAACTATTAGTAGGCGGGGCAGGATTACCACCACTCACCAAACTAAAACTTGTTTTATAATTACCACAAGAATTTAATGTTAAAGCTAATGGAAAAGTTGTTAATTGATATGTTTCTCCAACTGAAATGTCTTGACCATCGGGTTTAACTCTTTCTTTTTGTACACCATAAAAATCTACATCTCCTACATTTACAAAAAAAGAACATTGCTGAGTTGAAATAGTATAAATAAGTGTTACACTATAACTTACACCATCTATTGTATAAGGGTATTTTCTGGTAGACATACCATTTACTGTATCTATAGTGTCTGTAATAGCAAAAGTTGTATGTATAATTAAAAGCATCAATAAAATTAACCATACAAACATTACTTTTTTCATATAATCTAATCATTAAAAGAGATATAAAAGACTTTCCCTTACAAAAATAAGTTCTTTAAGAGCATATTATAATATTATGTTGTTAAATAATGTCCTCTGTTAAAAAGTGCTTATTTTGTTTGAAAAATTAAGTGATTAATCTAAACAAATTTCTTTTGATTTTTATTAGAAAATTTTAGTAAATTAGAAATTAAGTTTATCAAAGAATAAATTATATTCCCTTTAATAAAATTTTAAAAGAAAAGGCAGAAGGATATTTATGCCTAAAAAATTAAAAACTATTAATTGCTGTTCCTTCTGCTTTATTTTTATTACTTCTTTCTTGCTAGCCATAAAATTATTAGTATAAGTATAACTAATAACAAAATGGGAGGGATTGAACTTAAAAACGCATCTAATCCTTTAAAAAAGGAATTTATAAATGTCGTTAATTTATCCCATTCGGAAATTATAGCAATTATAATTCCTATTATGGCTATAGATTTTTCTTTTACCATTTATTTTACCTCCTAATTTAACCTCTCAGAATTCAATCTGAGAAGAGTACAAACTCCTCTCTCTTACTTTATTTAGTTAACGACAAAAGTAAAGCATAGCTGCCTACTCATTTCCACTTTCTTTTTTCAAGACTTATAGATTAAATTTGTATTGTATCTATAACTTATTTTTGTTCATAACTAATTAAAACAAGATTATTTATATGGTAGAATTTATTTATAAATTTTTTGATTTATTGTAGTTTTTCGAACTCTCATAAAATTTAGAAATGTTTATATATAATAAAGTATTACTATAATACTATGGATAGAGATGTAATAACTTTTAAGGGTGATAGGGATTTATGGATAGATTTTGTGGCTAAAATTAAAAAAGAAAAGAAAAGAAATTTGGCCTGTTTTAGAAAAATTAATTAAAGAATATTTAAAAAGGTGATTAACAATGGAATTAACTATGAAAGAAAGCCCGTATTTAATAGAGCCATCAGAGAGGATTAAGGAAGCTATTAGATTAGCTATTAAAAAAAATTTATTTGAGAGATTTGATATTGACAAAAGATTAGTCAATGATTATATAAATTCCAAAAATAATCTTCCTATTTGGATAATGGAGGTTGTTTGTAAAATTAATTTGGAAGATATAAAAATACCTGCACAATATCAATATTTATGGTTTTGTTTACATAACACAACTTTAACAAGAACACAACCAAGTGGAAGGGTATTTAGAACGAAAGTAAATTTTTCATCTTGTTATGTCGAATTAAATGATGATATAAAAGGATATTTAAAAAAAGCCTGCGAAGTTATGAATCTCCCATTATATAAATTTACAACTTTATGTGGTTATAAAAAAGCTCTTGCAAATAATAAAAAAACAATACCATTACTTGTCATTTTAAAAATATGCCAAATTTTAGACAAAGATGTTTGGGATTTATTAGAAGGGCATATTTGTTTTGGAAAAAATAGGAGAGAAGGCAAAATAACATTGCCTAAAAAAGAAGAAGATGCTGAATTAATTAACTTACTAATTTGGCTAAGAACAGAAGGAAATTTGGAACTTAAAAGCACGCATATAGAAATTAATCAAAAAAATAATATTCCAGCTTTAAATAATTTAAGGGAACTATTTATTAAAAAATTTAATTTAAAAATAGTAAATCCAAAATTTTATAAAGGTAAAAGGGGGGAAGATAAATTTATAATTTCTTCTAGTCCTTTAAGGCAGTTTTTATGTTTGAGATATAACCTCCCCATAGGTTATAAAACTGGATTATTAAGCCCAATGAAAACAGAAAATTTCTCAAAAGAGGATTATAAAACCTTTATGGCTTCTTTTATCCAAACTGAAGGTTGTTTATCTTATAATTATACAAGAAATAAGAAAAAAAAATTGCCTAAATTTGAATTTACAGTAAAAGATAAAGCATTAGCCAATGACTGCCTAAATACACTTCGATATTTAGGATTTGACCCAAAATATTATAATAAGCAAAATATTTTTAGAGTCGGCTTATATTCCCATAAGGATGTTATAGAATTAATTAATCAAACTAAAGAATATTTTTTTAATGATATTAAAATAAAATATCTAAAGGAGATATGCACAGATGGGATTGGCTTATAAAAAAGTTAATATTAAGTGCGGTATTGAATGCCACAAGCAAATTGAAGGTAAAAAATTATTTTGCAACTGCCCGACAATAATAAGGGATGATAACCCTAGTTTTAATGTTACTAGATATATAAGAACTTCGGCTGGCGAATCAGGAAGGTATGATGTGGCCGCATTATATGAGGCAAAAAAAGGAAAGCATTTTGTTTACCAAGGTTATAATGACACAACCTGCTTGGTTGAATTGGATGAAAAGCCTCCTCAGGAAATAAATCATCATGCTTTGGAAATAGCTTTGCAGGTCTGCCTATTATTAAACTGCAAGATAAATAAAGTTGTTCAGGTAATGAGAAAAATAGTTATAGATGGCTCAAATACTTCTGGTTTCCAAAGGACAATGTTAATAGGGAAAGACGGTTACATTAATGTCAATAATAAAAAAATAGGAATTCAAGGAGTATGCCTTGAAGAAGAAGCCTCTCAAATAATAGAAAGGACAGAGGAATATGATGTTTATAACTTGTCAAGATTAGGCATCCCATTAATAGAAATTGCAACATCGCCGGATATTAATTCACCGGAAGAATGCAAGATAGTGGCAGAAAAAATTGGAATGATTCTTAACAGCATAGAAGGAATAAAGCGCGGATTAGGCTCTATAAGGCAGGATATAAATATAAGTGTTAACGACAACCCAAGAATAGAAATAAAAGGCTTCCAGGAATTAAAATCAATACCGAAAGTGATTGAAAACGAAATTGAAAGGCAGTTAAAATTATTGAAGAAAAAGCAAAAAATAAAGTCAGAAGTGAGAAAAGCAAACCCGGACGGCATGACAGAATTCTTAAGGCCGATGCCTGGTTCTGCAAGAATGTACCCTGAAACAGACATTAATTTAATAGAACTGAAAGATACTCTTATTAAAAGCATAAAGCTTCCGGAATTAATAGCTGAAAAAGTTGAAAAATTAGTTGAAACGCATAAAATAAGTTCAGATTACGCCCGTGAAATAATTGAAAGAAAAATAGGCTTTGAAAAATTCTTAAAATATAAATTAGATCCGCAGTTTATAGCAAAAGTACTGGTGGAAACCCCGAAAGAAATAAAGTCAAGGTTTAATGTTTCGGAGCACATAACAGACGAGGATTTCAGGGAAATATTTTCTTTAGTCGAGTCAAAAAAAATAACAAAAGAAGCGGTTCCCGACGTATTGTCTGAAAAGTTAATAGAAGGAAAAATTGACCTTAATAAATTCAAGCCTGTTAAAGAATCTGATATAGAAAAGGAGATTAAAGAGATAATAAAGAAGAATAAAGGCGCTTCTCTAAATGCATTAATGGGCATAGTTATGGAGAAATTTCGCGGAAAAATAGACGGCAAAAAAGTTGCGGAATTAATAAAGAAATTACAATGAAATGGTATGGTATTCTGGGAATTGTAATGATTTTATTCACAGAAATTAATTTTGTTTTAAAGCTGCAGCCATTTGCAAAATTTTATTTCCCGATAGTTTGGTTTGGGTATATTCTTGTCATGGATTCTTTGGTTTACAAAATTAATAAAAAGTCATTGTTAACAGCAAACAAAAAAAGATTTTTACTTTTATTAATATTATCAGCGATATTCTGGTGGGTGTTTGAATTCATAAATCTCTTTACAAATAATTGGGATTATACTTCATCTTTAAAATTGTCAAGCTCATTATGGGCAACAATTTCATTTGCGACTGTTCTACCTGCTTTCTTTGAAACATCAGAATTGTTAATTTCAATGCACATTTTTGATAAAGTAAAATTGCACAAGCAGCATAAAATAAAAAAATCACTTCTTTTTGGGATGTTATTTATAGGAATTATAGCTTTAATCCTTCCGTTATTATCCCCTAAAATATTCTTTCCATTTGTCTGGCTTTCATTATTCTTCTTATTAGATCCGATAAATTACATGAACAGGCAGCCTTCAGTTATACAGCATCTTAAAGATAAAAAATTAACAATACCTTTAACATTATTGCTAACAGGGATTATTCTTGGATTATTATGGGAATTCTGGAATTACTACGCCATTATAAAATGGACTTATAATGTGCCTTATGTTGGTTTTTTAAAGATATTTGAAATGCCTATTTTGGGCTACTTTGGTTATTTTCCATTTGCCTTGGAATTATATGCAATGTACCATTTTTGTGTTTATTTAATTAGAAAGCCTTATAAAATCTATAAATCTTAATATTTTCATGTTAAAGCATTTTGATGAAATAAGGAAACATATAAAAGATTTTGATAATAAAAGGGAGAGCACAATTGCTATTTCCAGGAATATTATCAGGATATCAAAGCAGATAATATATTCTATTCACAGGGATGATTTAAAAACAGCTGAATCTTTGATAAAAGAAATAAAAAATGAATTGGCTAAATTAGACAAAAAGCATTACGACACTAATATAGACTGTGTTGCATTTCAGGAATATGTTGAAGCCTTGACATATTATGAATTTGTAAAAACAGGAAAAATACCATCTTTCAAGGATTTGAAAGTTGATGTTGAGCATTATTTATTAGGATTATGTGATCTTACAGGCGAGTTGGTAAGAAAAGCTGTTAATGACATAATAAAAAAGAAGTATAATAATGCATTAAAAATAAAAGAATTAGTTGAAGAAATTTACGGCGAGTTCTTGAAATTGGATTTGAGAAATAATGAATTAAGGGTAAAGTCAGATTCTATAAAATATAACTTAAAAAAACTTGAAGATATAGTTTATGATTTGAAGATAAAAGGATTAGTTTAATAAAATTATCGTCCAATAACCTTAATTTTATTGAAGAAT
>Ga0209542_10015618_pt1 | contig 12706 bp, 16 predicted proteins | sample RifCSPhighO2_01_FD_184028 | JGI IMG/M metagenome (GOLD analysis project Ga0209542, IMG submission 184028) | Soil microbial communities from Rifle, Colorado - Rifle CSP2_plank highO2_0.1 (SPAdes) (version 2) | ecosystem: Environmental > Terrestrial > Deep subsurface > Rock core/Sediment ...
CGCGGCGCCTTGGATAAGAGAGTGAAAAGGATAACCGATGAGACGAAATTGCGCGCCGCAGAAGCGCTCGCTTCGCTCGTCGCGAAGCCGACAGCCGACCGTATCATCCCAGACCTCCTTGATGCGCGTGTCGTGAAAGCCGTCGCGGAATCGGTGCGCTAACTTGCGCATTCCAACGCATTCTCCTCGAAGACACTAGCTAAAAATACTACCATATATGGTAGTATTTTTAGCTAGCAGATTCCTATTTTCTACCTTTACTCGTGGCGAGACAGAGGAATAAACGGTACGGTAGAATAAGCGCGTGAATATCCTTCTGCTTGGTGAAGGGGGCGGCCGCGACCACGCTCTTGCGTGGAAGATAGCGCAGTCGCCCATGGTAACGCGTTTTTTCATAACGAAACGGAATGCGGGCATGCTCTCCATCGGGGAGGAGGCGCTCGTTGACGCGAATAATCACAAGGCGCTCGTCGCATTCTGCAAAGAACTGAGCATTGAGCTTGCCGTCGTGAGCCCCGATGCTCTTCTTGCATCCGGAGTCGTCGACGCGCTTACCGAGGCCGGCATCCCGGCCTTCGGCCCCACGAAAGCGGCCGCGCAGATAGAGTGGTCGAAAGCGTACGCGAAGCAGGTGATGGAAGAAGAAGGCATCCCGACCGCAAGGGGCAAGACATTCACGGACTACATCGATGCGAAGGCGTATGTCGATGCGCACTCGCTCCCTGTGGTCGTGAAGGCGAGCGGTCTTGCGCGCGGGAAGGGGGTGACGGTCGCCACCTCGCGCGAAGAAGCCGTAGCGGCGCTCCAAGCCGCGATGGTGGACGACGTATTCGAGGGTTCGGGGAAGGAGGTCGTGATAGAAGAATTCCTCGAGGGCACCGAGATTTCCATACATGCGCTTGCGGCGGGGGATGATGCCGTTCTTTTCCCGCCCTCAAAAGATCACAAGCGCGTTTTCGACGATGATAAAGGCCCCAATACGGGCGGCATGGGCGCCATCGTTCCTGTTCCGGTTCCGGAAGGGCTCCTGCCGGATGTCCGCGATACCATCGTCCTTCCGCTGCTGCGAGGCCTCAAGAAGCGGGACCGTTCGTTTTATGGACTTTTGTATCCCGGACTCATGCTGACCGCGCAGGGGCCGAAGGTCGTCGAGTTCAACGCTCGGTTCGGCGATCCCGAAGCCGAGGTGTATATGCGCCTCCTTCAAGACGACGTCGTTCCCGCGCTCCTTGCAATCGCACACGGGTCATTGCCGGAGGAGCTCCAATGGTCTTCGAATGCTGTCGCCGGAATCATGATGGCCTCAGGCGGGTATCCGGATCACTATGAAAAAGGGAAGATCATTACGGGCATCGAAGAAGCAGAAAAGGAAGGGGCAGTCGTTTTTCACGCGGGAACGAAGATGGAAAATGGAAAACTCGTCACGAATGGCGGAAGGGTTCTGAACGTAACCGCGACAGGGAAAGATTTATCCGAGGCGCTCCAGAATACCTACGCCGCGATCGGCAGGATTTCATTCGAGGGTGCGCACTACCGCACCGATATCGGTAAAAGAGCTCTTCGCTGATTCCGCCCGCACACCCATATATGGGTGTGCGGGCGGAGACGCCGTCAGTCACGCTGAATTGCTTCACGAACGCGCTCGAAGACGGAGGCGAACCACACCCGTTCTTTTTCGTTTCCAATAACGGCGGCGACTTCGCGGAACGGGACCCAGCGGGCTTCTTCCATCTCCATGCTTGGCGCAAGTTCCGCGCTTTTTGATGCCGCAAAGAGAAACATGCAAATCTCTTTCAACTCGTTTGTATTATATGAGCCGTCCGGCTTGATGGCATAGCGTTCAAAGGTGCCGAGCTCGCCGAGCAGTTCGAGATTTTCAAGACCCGTTTCCTCCGAAATCTCCCGTCGTGCCGCCTGCTCGTCGGTCTCCCCATTCTCCACATGTCCTTTCGGGAATAAAAAGGCATCGTCTCCTCCGCGTGCGCGAACAAGCGCCACGGTGCCGCTGTCTCCAAGCACAACACCCCCTGCACTACGAGTTCGGTTCGGTTCGGCCATGATGCACGAAGGCAAGCGCAACAGCAGCGAGCGCTATCGAGATATCGCGGAAAAGAACGGAGAATTGGACCGGATTCGCGAGCACGATAGCGGCGAGCATAAGAGCGGCAAGCGTGCTTGGGATAAGTACGCGTTTTCCGAAGAGTATCCAGAGCGCGAGCGCGATCTCCACGATGCCGAAGCCGTGAAGGAGGAGAACGTCACTCGTTCCCGCGATATCGAGGAGGAACGGCGGAACATAGCCGATCCACGAGTCCGGATCCGAGAGTGCTGAGAGCGGCGGGTAGATGAACGAGAACGCAACGGCGACGCGGAGCAGGAGTTCGGTTTTTGGAAGAGAGAAGAGACGCATGCTACTCGACCGCTATCGTTCCGGTGTCGCTTGAGCGGCGGTGGTTGTGATAGCCCCACGAGCCCGCCTTGTCGAAGGTGAATTCCCAGAATTCTCCGGCGGAGAGCGCGCGGCAGGTGTCGAACGCACCCGCCAAGGGGTCGCTTCCGATACAGTGCTGGCTCGCCGCGGAGCCGTCGTATTTCGTATGGGTCGGGTGGTCATTCGAAGCGACCCACACGCTGGTTTCTGCCTGATTCACGAAGCGGACGGTCTCTCCTGCCTTTATCGTGACGGTTTTCGGTTCAAAGCCGTTGTCGGTGTACGTGACAAGCGCGGCGAACGGTTCGTCGCCGACCGGTCCCGCCGGCTCATTCTCACCCTCGTCGCCGCTATGGATAGCGTTAGTATCCTCCAGAGGACCGTTTGCGGGGATGTAATCGAGCGCGGATGCCGGTGCCGTAGCGCGTTCCGTATAAAAAAGATACAGTGCTCCGGCGACGATGATGATTCCGAGAAGTATGACGATTCCTTTCATAGGTGATTATTAGTGATTTCAAATAGTGTACCAAATGAAGTATCCATCTGCGGGCCGTCAACAGTGTCTCGGAGCAGTGGCTTAAAATCTACCCTTATAATACATAATCGCTTCGTTAGTTCGAATCCCTGAGGGAATGCGAAGTGATCGCCCGCACTTGCTTTATGGACCTAAAAAGGCATACACTGCCGCAGGACATATAATTTCAAGGAGAGTAGGGTGAAACAGCACTCCTTATGGCTGGGCCGATTCCAGCCTCCAACGATCGCGCACTTGGCGACAGTCAAAACGATACTGAACGAATGGAAACGGCTGACAATAGGAATCGTGCATGCGAGTTCTCGACCGGGGGGAATCGACCCGAAGTGGGAACCTTTTCTTCGACGCACTTCGGAGGTCTCGTTCTCGGCAGGAAAAAATCCTTTCACGCCTGACGAAGTTTCGCGCATGTGGACCGCATGCTTGGTCGAACAGCGCCTGAAAAGCAGGGTAGCCGTCATACCCCTGCCACAGGTCGCGTACCAACCAGACTTCAATAGGAAATTTCCCCCTTCGAAGTTCGACTTTGTCGAGGTGCGACTAGTCGGGTCTGACACGGAGTTCGACAGAGACCGGCAGGTTGCCTTCTCGCATCTCGTCGGCAGACCCGTCTCGTACATCTCTCCACCGTTCAAGCTGCACAACGCCGAGATTCGCAAGCTCGTGCGCGATGAGAGGCGGGAATGGCGCGAGTTCATTCCACAAGGAGCGTACGAAATATTCGTCGAGATAGACGGGCCGCGCAGGATTGCTGGCGAATAACGAGAGTCGAACCCCGGGCTAAAAGCTCGGGGTTCACCTAATCACTCCGCGCACGCCCTTGAAAAAGTCCGTCAAAGGCTGCTGTTGCATGCTCCACACTGCGTCGGAAAACGAATCTTTACTAAAAAAGCGGGCTTCGAGCGCCTCAACTCCGTCGACTTTCAACTTCCCACGGAGTGTGCACACGAAAAAAGCGCTGACGTTGTATGAGATATCGCCATTTGAATATTTGAATGCACCCCGATTCGAGTATACGCCGAGCAAGTCTCCGATTATGATTTCCGTTCCGAGCTCTTCTACGACCTCTCGATTAAGAGTCTCGCGTAAACTTTCTCCCGGTTCCATAATTCCGCCCGGGCAAGCCCATGCGCCATTATCGCCGCGTCTAATGAGCAGAACCTCTCCTTTTGTATTTTGGATTACCGCGCTAACCACAACGAGAACTACCGGCTCGTGTCCGACTTTGCTTCGCAACCAAGAAATGTAATCGCTCACGCATTCATTGTGTCCCGTCGAAGACCCGCTTGCAAGAAGAATGGCCCGGACTAGTCCGGGCCATATTCAACGTCGACACTTAAGGATATACAACCGATACGATGTACGTTTCCGCTCCCTCCTGTCGCACAGCTTCTGCGACTCGCTCTGCGGTGTTATCAGTGCAGAAGGCGAACATGCTGCCTCCGTCGAAACGGATGCCGCAGGTCTTCGAGGCATACGCGCCGCTTGAAAGAGCGGTTTCAACCATCGCGTCGATGCGAGGATTCGCAATCCGAAGTTGAGTGCGAATCGCATTATGGAAGAACGAGATTATCTCTCCAATGCGCCGTTTGTCATTTACCATGCACGCGGCCATGAACTCCTCCACGGCACCGTACATGGAATCTCGATACGCCAAAACTGATGGATCCTGTGCATCGAAGCGGTCCCGGATCGACGCGCCGACTTCACCGTATGGCGTAGATACGCCTGTCGTGCCGATGACGATGCGCGTGTCCGCAGGCAAGGTGAACCGTTGTATACGGATCGGATCTTGCCCGAAATCCTGCAACAATACTCCCTTGTAAAGAATCGCGTATTGGTCGAACTTACCGCATACGACTCCTTGATCGACTCGTTCCGCTTCCCAAGCGATGCCCACCAATTCCTCCGGTGTGTACCCAAGACCGAAGTGCCGGTTGAAGCATTCGGCGAGAGCGCAGAAAAGAACTCCCGACGATGCCAGTCCTTGCCCAATCGGCACGTTCGAGGCCACGGTAACGCGTATGTTGTTCACACGAGCGCGCCTTTTCTGAAACGTGCGCACGATTGCTCCGACAGAATCCAACGGCGGCAACGACGTGTCGAACGGCGGGCCGTAGCGGATATCGATCCCCGTTCCAACAGTTTCAATCGTGACCATTGTGGCCAGGTCGGTTATTGCCGCGACCGCGGTTTTACCCCGAAACAGCCCGAGGCCTTCTCCTGCGATTGCGATACGCGAACCAAGCGAAACCTCAGTCTTCTTTCCCATGACTGACTCCTGTTGTATTCGCTACCATGGCGGTTTCTAAAAGCACACTAATGCAAGCAATGCGTGAGAGCAAGCTTGGTCGAATCAGCCGCGATCTTGATCGACTGTCCAATACGCGCCACGATCCTCTAAAACAACGACGGATCATAGCGGTTCGAATCTCGTAGCGGTCTCGTGAATCTCTCTAAAAGGCGGAGACGGTGGGATTCGAACCCACGAGGAGCTTTCGCCCCTGCCTCATTAGCAGCGAGGTGCTTTCGACCACTCAGCCACGTCTCCAATAGTCGCACCTTATCATAATCTGATATCCGTGGTATTTTCCCGCCAGCTGTTATTTGAGGAGGACGTGCTGTGCAAGTATTACGACCGAATTTCGAAAAGCGAGGAGGTCTCGTGGTTGTCGTCGCTCAAGACGCCACAACGCGTGAAGTCCTCATGGTTGCCTACACCGATGAGGCCGGATGGCGGAAGACTCTCGAGACGAGACTTGGAAGCTACTACTCCACCTCTCGCAAGAAGAGCTGGGTGAAGGGCGAAGAAAGCGGCAACTTTCAAAAAATCATCGACATCCTCGTCGATTGCGACGGGGACGCCCTCATCTATCTCGTCGAGCCACAAGGACACAAGCTGGCTTGTCATACGAACGCTCGTTCATGTTTCTATCGCTCTCTCATCGGTAGCCGGCCTGACGAACCGGCGCCGAAAGCGGGCAAAGACGAGGAGCTTCCGTTCGTCGACGTCACCGTTCACGAAGATCTCTGACACGTCCTTTTTTGATCGAATGCGCACGGCACTTCCGAATACTGGAAGTGCCGTGTTTTTAATGCGCGAGCGCGATGGGGAGGACGCGTTTCGCGCCAGAAGAGCGAAGCGTATCGATGGCGGATTGCATGGTGGCGCCGGTCGTGATGACGTCGTCAAGCAGGATATAGGTGAGATCGGGGTCAAGCTGTTCCGCGGCGCGGAAGGCGCCACGGAGATTTTCTTTCCGCGCGCTTCGCGAAAGCTGCGTCTGATGTTCGGTGTCTTTGACGCGCGCGAGGATATCTGTCCGGATAGGGATGCCGATGCCGGAACGCTTCGCTACAGCCGCGCACTGGTTGAATCCGCGCTCACGCTCTCGCTGCGCCGAAAGCGGCATCGGAACAAGGAGCGCGCGGCGCTCTTCCGCAAGCGTCTCCACGAGGTAGTCGGAGAGGATTTCCGCGAGCATCATCTGCGCCTTCACGTTCCCGCGGTATTTCGTCTCGTGAACGCACGCCCGCACGAGGTGATTTCTGAAAGGAAGGAGAGCGCTCGTCGTCGGATCCGTAACGCCGACAAGAAACGGAGCAACGAGAGTTCTCAAGGAGTCGCTTTCCGCCTCGCGCACGATGCGCTCCGTATCCTTCGGCGGAAACAGCATGTCGAGCAAGAACGACCAGCGTGCCATCCTCGAATGATATACTTTTTCATCATGGGGTTTTTCTCGAATCTACTTGGCTCGAAGAAAAAGAAGGCAAGCGTACTTGGTCTTGATATCGGCTCGTCTTCCATCAAGGTCGTCCAGCTCCGGAAGGAGGGAGGAAGCGCCGTCCTTGAAACCTACGGCGAGCTGGCGCTCGGGCCCTACGCAGGCGTCGAGATTGGGCAGGCAACGAATCTTCCCGCGGATACGGTTGCCGGAACGCTCAAGGACCTTCTTCGCGAAGCGAACGTCACGACGAATGACTGCGGCGTCTCCATACCTTTCTCGCGCTCGCTCCTTACCCTCGTCGAACTTCCGCGTCGCACGAGTCCGGAAGAGCAAAAGACCGTCATAGAGCTCGAGGCCCGCAAATACATCCCCGTCCCCGTTTCAGAAGTACAACTCGACTGGTTCGTTGTTCCGGAATCGGAACGCGCAGGGGTGCCGCCCCCAGCGAATATCAAGGTGCTCCTGGTCGCGGTGCATAACGACGAACTTTCATTCCTCCAGAACGTCACCGCGGGCGCAGGCCTCGCTACGAGTTTTTACGAGATAGAGATATTCAGCACGATCCGTTCCGTCGTCGAGGAGCCGGTGAAGCCGGTCATGGTGCTCGACATCGGTGCTTCCGCGACGAAGACCTACGTCGTCGAACACGGTGTCATCGCCGTCTCTCACAACATCCCGCAAGGAGGGCAAGACGTCACGCGAACCATCGCGACCGCTCGCGGCGTCTCAGTCGCGAAAGCGGAAGAATTCAAGAAACAGCAGGGCTTCGGCCGGTCAGAGGGAGCGTTGTCCGCCGACGAGTCCATCAAGATCGTCTTCTCCCGCATTTTCGAGGAAGCGCGGCGGATGCTCGTGCAGTATGAGACGACCCATCAGAAGGCGGTTACGGCGATCGTGCTCACGGGCGGCGGCGGCGTGACGCCAGCCTTGGTCGAGTATGCGCGTTCGTTCTTTTCCATCGATGTCTCTATCGCCGACCCGTTCGCGAAGACCGAAGCGCCGGCATTCATGCGTCCGATACTTTCCTCGATCGGACCGGAATTCGCCGTTGCGGTCGGCCTCGCGCTCCGGAAGCTCGAAGAGCTGGGTTGAATCGCGCATCGATTGTGCATAAGTGGCCTACGAAGCCCGTCTTCCGAGCCGTATACTGAAGCGGTGCCCATCCCCCCAACGATACCGACCTCGTTCGTACCCAAACAGCCGGTGCATACGGCCGCGCGGCGCTCGCCGGGAACGTTCGGCATCCTTTCCCTCATTGCCTTTTTTCTCGCCGGCGCCGCTCTTGTCGCCTCTGGCGCCGTGTTCGCCTATGAACGGTATCTTACCGGGGCGCGGGATACGAAAGCGGCAGAACTCGCGGATGCCGAACAGAAGATAAGCCGCGACACAGTCGAGGAATTCGTGAGGCTTCGCGACCGTCTCGCGTCTGCCGAAGCGATCATGGAAAACCATGTGACCCTCTCCTCGTTTTTCTCGCTCCTTGAGACGCTGACGCTCCAGAACGTGCGTTTCGGATCGCTCGCGCTCACGGTGGAGGACAACCGCACCGCGGAACTGAAGCTCACCGGTGTCGCGCGGAACTTCAACGCGCTCGCCGCCGAATCGGCGGCGATCGCCGCCGAGCGCGCCGTGAAGCGAGCGGTATTCTCCGATATCAAGGTGGAGAACGATGGCTTCGTCGGGTTCTCGCTCTCTGCGCTTCTCGAACCCGACGTCGTTACCGGCGAGGTCTCGTCGACCGAAGCCGCGCCTGAAACGCCATGATGAGCCGCATTCTTCCCGCCGCCGCGCTTGTGCTCGCCCTCGGGCTGTTCCTCGGGTATGTCAATCCGACCTACACGGGCGCGATCTCGGACCTCCGCATCGAGATAGGGAATCTTGACCGGGCGCTTACCGCCGCGGCCAACTATCGGTTCCGCGAGAACGAGCTTGCGGAAGCGCGCAATCGCATCAGGGCGGAAGATCTTGCGCGCCTTACCGCCTTCCTGCCGGATGGCGTCGATAACGTGCAGCTCATTCTCGACCTTGACGCTCTCGCCGCGCGTTCCGGCATACGGCTTTCCGGCTTTGATATAGGAGAACGGAACCTTCCCGCTTCCGGTTCCGGAGATACCGTCGTTCTTGGGACGGAGGGGCCGACGGAATCGCTGGAGATCTCTGTCACCGCCGTCGGGAGCTACGAGGGATTCAATTCGTTCCTCGCCGCCGCCGAACGGAGCTTGCGGCCCCTTGATCTCGTCGAGCTCACCATCAAGGATTCTCCGACGGGAGCGTATTCGTTTGATATGGCATTCCGCATATACTGGCTTCGCTGATAGTTCATATGACCCTATCCCGAAAAAATCTCATGACCGTCGTCGGTGGAGCTCTCGCGCTTGCCGTCATCGCCTATCTGTTTTTGGGCGGCGGAGACGGTACCGTACCGGTCGTTTCTCCTCAGGGCGCCGCAGGAACCGCCGCAGAAGTCCGCTTCTCGAGCTTGGTCGCAGAACTAAACGGGCTTTCGTTCGAGACAGCCATCTTGTCTGATGAGCGGTTCCTTTCTCTCATCGACATCCGTACCGCCGTCGTTCCTGAGGCTGCGGGCCGCGCCGATCCGTTCGCTCCGCTCGCCGGCGAATAAGGCGTCCATGAATGTCCTCTCTCTTCTTAGAGACCGCGGCGTCATAAAAGAAGGCGACATTGCCGCGATAGAGCGGGAAGCGCGTGAGCAGGGGTCGACCGTCGAAGAGGCGCTCGTGCGCCGCGGTCTCTCCGTTCCCGACGTGCTGCGTATCAAGGCCGAGGAGTATGGCATTCCGGCTCGAGTCCTTCCCCAGAAACCCGTGAGCCAGGAAGCACTCGCCTACATTCCCCAAGAGTCTGCGGAACACTATCGGTTCGTGCCGCTCGGCGTTGACGGCGGCGCTCTTGAGGTCGGCGTCGTCGATCCCGACAACATGGAAGCTCTCGACGCGCTCCAATTCATCTCGACCAAGGTCGGGATGCCCTACAAGCTGTTCCTGATATCTGAGTCGGATTTCGCTCGTGTTCTTGAGGAGTATCAGAACCTGACCGGCGAAGTCGGTGCGGCGCTTTCAGAGCTCGACACGTCGATTGCGGAGACGGAAACGCTGAAAAAGCCGGGAGAGGTCGTGGGCGCCGATATCAAGGCGGATGCGCCGGTCACGAAAGTGGTCGCTACCATCATCCGGTATGCGGTCGAGGGAGGCGCAAGCGACATTCACATCGAACCGACGCCCGAAAAGACGCGCGTCCGGTTCCGGATGGACGGCGAGCTCCACACATCCCTCGAGCTGCCCGTGAAAGTGCACCAGGCCGTCGTCGCGCGTATCAAGGTCCTTTCCCAGATGCGCCTCGACGAGAAACGGAAGCCTCAAGACGGTCGTTTTTCCACCACGTTTGAAGACCGCCGTATCGATTTCCGCGTCTCGACGTTCCCGACCCAGTTCGGCGAGAAGGTCGTGATGCGCATCTTGGACCGCTCCAAGTCGATTGAGACCTTGGATTCGATAGGGTTCGCCTCTCGCGATCTCGCGGCGGTGCGCGAGATTATCCGAGCGCCCTACGGCATCGTGCTCATCTCCGGACCCACGGGTTCCGGAAAGTCCACAACACTGTTCGCCATGCTCTCGGAGCTTGATCGCGAGGCAGTCAACGTTGTCTCGATCGAAGATCCCGTCGAGTACGAGATAGAAGGCGTCGCGCAGTCGCAGGTGCATCCTGAGATCGGCTATACATTCGCCTCGGGTCTCCGGTCCGTGCTCCGTCAAGACCCCGACATCATCATGGTAGGCGAGATACGCGATAAGGAAACGGCCCAGCTCGCGATACAGGCCGCACTCACAGGCCATCTCGTGTTCTCCACCATCCATACGAATACGGCGGCGGGCGTCATCCCACGCTTGGTCGACATGGGCGTCGATCCCTACCTTATTGCGCCCACCTTGATCGCAGCCATCGGGCAACGGCTCGTCCGCAAGTTCTGCGACGGTGGGGGCGAAGCGGTCCCCGTCTCGGAAAGCATCAAGGCATTCCTTGAGAAAGAGTTTTCGGACCTTCCGCCGGAGTATCGCAAGCAGATCCCTCCCTTGAAGACGCTCTACCGCGCGAAAGCGACGCCGGATTGTCCGAACGGCACGCGCGGCCGCACCGCCGTTGAGATACTGCGGATGCAGCCGGAAATCGAGAAGGTCGTGCTCACGGATCCGGTCGAGGAGCGGGTCTACGCAGCCGCGCGCGCGAAGGGCATGTTCACGATGCGGGAGGATGCTATCATGAAAGCGCTTGCCGGCCTCATACCGTTCACGGAGGTGAACACGCTCGGCGGAGCGCTCTTTGCGGACGAAGAGTCCGCCCCATAATCTGTTATGGAACACAACTATCGCATCTATCTTGTCGACGACGACCGCTTCCTTTTGGATATGTACGCGGTCAAATTCAAAGCGGCGGGACATGAGGTCACCGCCTGCCAGAACGGGGAAGAGGTGCTCCGACTGCTGCGCGAAAAGCCGCCGCCGGATGCCATTCTCCTCGATATCATCATGCCGGACCCGGATGGGTTTGCCGTCCTCGAGACCATCCGCAAAGAAAAGCTCGCACCGAAAACCAAGATCATCGTTCTCTCAAACCAGGGGCAGGACAGCGACATCGCGAAAGCAAAACAGCTCGGCGCCGTCGGATACATCGTGAAAGCGTCAGCCATCCCGTCCGAAGTGCTTGCGGAGACGGTTTCCATCGTCGAGAAGAGCCGGGGGTCATGACCGCGCAGCGTTCCATCGAGGCCCTGCTCGACGCCGTTATCTCAGAGGGCGGTTCCGACCTCCACCTTTCCGCAGGCGCGCACCCGACGGTACGCGTTGCTGGGTCCCTCGTGCCGCTACTGCAGCAGGAGCCGGTGACGATCGAGGAGAGCGAGAGTATCCTCAAGCGTCTCGTGCCTGAGGGCCGCTGGGATACGTTCGTCGCGGAGCAATCCATCGACTTTTCCTACCGCCATGGCGACGCGCGGTTCCGCGTGAACGGGTACCGCGCAAACGGAGCGATCGCGATCGCCCTGCGCCTCATCCCCCAGCAGATAAAAACCCTCGCCGAACTCGGCCTTCCGCCGGTTCTCGAGGTCTTCTCCCAGCGCCAGCAGGGGTTTTTCCTCGTGGTTGGTCCTGTGGGGCAGGGAAAGTCGACGACCTTGGCAGCTCTTATCGACCGCATCAACGATACGCGTACGGAACACATCGTCACCATCGAGGACCCCGTGGAGTACGTTTTTACGCCGAAGAAATCTCTCATCCACCAACGGGAGGTCCACATCGATACGCCCGACTTCCACTCGGCGCTCCGAAGCGCATTCCGCGAGGACGTTGACGTCATCATGGTGGGGGAGATGAGAAGCCAAGAAACGATCTCGTCCGCCGTAACCGCTGCAGAAACCGGGCACCTCGTGCTCTCCACCTTGCATACGAATAACGCCGCACAGACGATTGACCGCATCATCGACATGTTCCCCGCAAACCAGCAAGATCAGGTCCGCGTCCAGCTTGCCGGATCTCTCGCCGGCGTTTTCTCCCAACGGCTCGTACCGCGTATCTCGGGAGGTCTCATACCGGCCTACGAGCTTCTCATCAACAACAACGCCATCTCAAATCTCATCCGCGAAGGGCGGACCCACGAGATAACTGCGGTCGTGCAGACCTCGGCGCAGGAGGGCATGGTCGACATGGACCGGTCTTTGGCTGAACTGGTGCGTCGCGGTGAGGTCACTGTCGAGCACGCGTACGAGCGCGCGCTCGACCCAAAGACCTTCGAACGGTATCTGTAGCCGCCATGCTTTTTAGCTATCGCGGCATTGATCAGGATGGGCACGAGCGGGAGGGGACGATTGAGGCTCTCTCCATGGAGGTCGCCGTCTCAACCCTCCAGCGGCGCAACCTCATCGTTTCCTCCATAGAACCGGCGGCGAAGAAGTCCTTCCTGCCGACCGAGCTTTCACTGTTCCGGAGGGTCTCGAATCGC
>Ga0209542_10015619_pt1 | contig 12706 bp, 12 predicted proteins | sample RifCSPhighO2_01_FD_184028 | JGI IMG/M metagenome (GOLD analysis project Ga0209542, IMG submission 184028) | Soil microbial communities from Rifle, Colorado - Rifle CSP2_plank highO2_0.1 (SPAdes) (version 2) | ecosystem: Environmental > Terrestrial > Deep subsurface > Rock core/Sediment ...
TTTGGCCCGAAGCCTGGGCATCTTTGGATTAGTAGTATATGGCATATCCTGATTCCTTTCTTAGAAGTATTTTATCAGGTGTTGCCAAGGTATTGAACCATAACGACTGGGTTGACTAAAAAAATATTTTGTGCTATAATAGCGGAAATGAATATCTGGTGAATTTTGTTGCATCAACTTAAACTAACTATGATGGGAATTCTTGATACAATTATCCAAACTAAACAGAGCGAAACCCTAAGGACCTTCAATCCCGAGTCGATTGTGGACGAGATTTTAATTTCCCTAAAAGACCGAGAAAAGCAGATTTTAATGAAGCGCTACGGCTTAAAGGGCAGTGAAATCAAGACTTTGGCCGCTATTGGCTCCGAACACGGCCTTACCCGCGAGCGCGTGAGGCAAATTGAAAAGGACCTGGTTAAGCTCCTTAGGAAAACAGGCAGGACGCACGCCGGTTTGAGCTTGGTTCGCGAGCTGATGCTCAGCACAATAAACGAACACGGGAAAGTTATGGCCGAGGACGCCTTGCTCAAGGCTATGGGAGTCAAAACCGAGGGCGACCGCAACGCCATTATCTTTATTTTAAATTTGATTGATGACGTTGAAAGCTACCTCCACGCCAATTATAAAAAAACCTGGAAGACCGCTGTGTTTGACCAGAAATTTTTAAATGATTTTACGGCTGAAGCCCACGGCCTTTTGGAAAATTCCGGGAAGCCGCTGGCGGAGAAGGAGTTTTTAGAGCGTTTTTCCACCACGGATTTTTACAAAAATAAGGCCCAGGAACTGAATGAAAAGGTCATTTTTAATTTTTTAGATTTAGCCCACAACATCGAAAAAAACGTCTTTGGCCACTGGGGTTTGGGCAGTTCCAAGCAGATTGTGCCAAAGGACGTAGGCGACAAAGCTTATTTAGTCTTAAAACAGCACGGCAAGCCCGAACACTATTCGGCTATTACAGAAATGATCAATGGCGCCAAATTTGACGGGCGCACGGCCTATAAGGAAACCGTACATAATGAACTTATTAAGGACCCCCGCTTTATTTTAATCGGCAGGGGCATTTACGCGCTCAACGAATGGGGCTATAAACCCGGAGTCGTTTCCGACGTAATTAAGGAAATTTTGCTGGAAGCCGGAAAACCGTTGCCTAAGGAAAAATTGATTGAAGAAGTCTTAAAGAAAAGGCTGGTCAAGAAAAACACCATCCTCGTCGGCCTTTCCAACAAGAAATTATTTAAGAAAGTTGACAGGAACCTGTACGCCCTCGTATAAATTTCTACTAAATACGAAATAGTACTAAAAATACTAAATATGTAGTTTCGTACCTTTCGTATTTTTTAGTATTTAGTAGAGAAGTGAAACAAAAAATGGAGATTTTAAAAACCGCTTTTCCAGATTTGCTAGTAATGTTTAGGTTAGCCTACCGTTTTATTTTTGAATATTACGGTTGGGTGGTTTTTGCTATCGGCATGCTGTACATGCTTTGGAAAGCTTATATCCTGGAAATCCAGCACCAATACGTGCATTCCAATAAATTTATTTTTTTCCAGATAAGGGTGCCAAAGGACAATTTGGTGAGTACCCTGGCAGTGGAGTCTATTTTTGCCCAACTCCACTCTTTGCAGGTGACTAAAACTTTCGCGGAAAAATACGTGGAAGGCCATATCCAGCTTTGGTATTCCTTGGAAATTATCAGTATGGGAGGCAAAGTCTCCTTTGTTATCCGCTTGCCTGAAAAAATGCGGCATGTCGTGGAAGCGGCTTTTTACGCCCACTATCCGCAGGCTGAAATTACCGAGGTCTCGGACTATATGGAAAATTTTAACTACGATCCCGATGACCCAAATTGCCCCTACGAAGTATTCGGCACGGAGTGGAGGCTGAGTGAGGACGAAGTAGTGCCAATAAAGACCTATGTCGATTTTGAGCACCCGGCCGCTGAAGAAACGGTCATTGACCCCCTGGCTAATTTTTTTGAGGGGATGGCAAAGATGGAGCCCCATGAATTTTTCGGGGCCCAGATAATTATCCAGACTTTGGCTGACGAAGAATGGAAATTTAAAGGCGAAGCGAAAATTAAGGAGCTTATAGGCGAAGAGCCGGAACATAAAGCCTCTTTTTTGAGCTTTATCTCAAGGCCCTTCCAAAAGGTTTCAGAATTCAGCTACAACCAGGCCCTGTTCGGCCAGGCGCACCACGCGCCTGAGCCCGTGACCACTTTAAAGCAAAAAAATAACTGGATGCAGCTTACTGAGGGCGAAAAAGAGCGGGTAACGCTTATTGAAAAAAAGATAGGCAAGCCGGGCTATAAAAGCAAAGTGCGGTTTTTGTACATAGCCCCAAAAGATAAGTTTGACCTGGGCAAAAAAAGCATCCTTACCGGGGCATATAGGCCTTTGGGCAGTGTGATGACAAATAAAATCCGCCCCGACGTTTCAAACACCTGGACAGGCGTGGATTACGTCTTTTCTAAAACATTGGAGTGGCCATATTTACAATGGCTCCTGGCCTATAAAAGGCGGAATATCTTTAAAGGCTACAAACAAAGGGATATCCATATTGGCTTGTTTATGTTTATACTTAATACGGAAGAGATAGCCACGCTCTACCATTTCCCCATAACCACCAAGACCACCACGGTGCCGACTTCTATTGAGCGCACGGAGAGCAAAAAGTCGCAGCCGCCGGTGAACTTGCCGGTTATAGAATAACTCTCTACTAAATACGAAATAATACTAAAAATACTAAAGCTTTAAACATTTCATTTCGTACCTTTTCCGCCTGAGGCGGATCTGCCTCTGGCATGACGTATAGTTTAGTATTTAGTAGAAAATATTTATGGATAAAAAAGAAACCATAACCCTGTTCGCTAAAACCAACTTCCGGAACAAGGAAGCGGCTTTTGGCATAAAAACTGACGACCGCAGGCGGCATATGTACCTCATAGGCAAGACCGGCATGGGCAAGACTACGCTCATGGAGAACATGGTCATCCAGGACATCCAAAACGGCCACGGCGTGTGCTTTATTGACCCGCACGGGGACAGTGTGCAGAGGATTTTAAATTCCGTGCCTTCTTCCCGCGTCAACGACGTGATTTATTTTAACCCCGCGGACCTTGAATTCCCGATTGCCTTTAATATTCTGGAATCAGTTGACAGCAGATACAAGCATTTAGTGGCTTCGGGCCTTATGGGCGTGTTCACCAAAATTTGGGCCAATGTCTGGTGAACCCGCATGGAATACATCCTCAACAACACCATCCTTGCCCTGCTGGATACCCCCGGCAACACCCTACTCGGCATTACCCGGATGTACGTGGACAAAAAATACCGGAAAAGGATTATTGATAACATCAAGGATCCAATAGTCAAAGCTTTTTGGAACGACGAATACGCCAACTATAACGAAAAGTACCGCACCGAAGCCATAGCGCCCATCCAAAACAAGGTCGGGCAGTTTTTGTCATCCTCCATTATCCGCAACATTGTCGGCCAGCCTAAAAGCACCATTGACTTAAGGGAAGTCATGGATTCGCAAAAAATCATTATTGTTGATATATCCAAAGGCAAAGTCGGCGAAGACAGCGCCGCGCTGCTCGGCGCCATGATTATTACCAAAATCCAGCTGGCAGCGCTTTCCAGGGCGAATATCCCCGAAAGCGAACGCAAGGATTTTTATTTGTACGTTGACGAATTCCAAAATTTTGCCACAGACAGCTTCGCGACCATTTTGAGCGAGGCCCGGAAATACCGCCTGAACCTGATTGTAGGGCACCAGTACATTGCCCAGCTGGAACAGGACAAAAACACCAAGGTCAGGGACGCGATTTTCGGCAACGTTGGCACCATGGTAATTTTTCGGGTTGGGGCGGCGGACGCCGAATACCTGGAAACGGAATTCGACCCCATCTTCACGCCCAATGACCTGGTTAACCTCCCCAAATACCACATTATTTTAAAGCTGATGATTAACGGCGTGGCTTCCGACCCGTTTTCCGCCATAACCCTTTCGCCAAATCCCGCTGACCAGACAGAAAATATGGTAAAAATCGTTAAGGTTTCCAGGGAAAGGTACGCCAACCCTTCAGCCCTTGTGGAGGAAAAAATTGCCCGCTGGATGGACTCTGACTATCACAAGCAGGCGGCAATTTTAATCGGCCAGCACCCTGACTCAGAGCTGGAAGACAGGGAAGACACCGAAGTTTTTGAAAAACCCGCCAATGAGGCTACTGAAACAGCAGTAAGCAGCCCCCAACCTAAAGAAAATCTCCCTCAGCTTCCCAGGCAGGAGCCTGCTTTGGAAGAAGCCAATAAACAAACCCCACCGCCAAAGAATGAGACGGAGAATTTTTTTGGTGATAAGCCGGATAAAGTACAGCCGCCTAAAATTCCCGCCCCCCCAAAGCCACTTCAAAGCCAAAGGCAGGAAAGGCCGCAAATATTCAAACCCCAGCAGCGGCAGCGTTTTGAGCAAAGGAAGAATGAACACAAAAAAGACAGGAACAGGCCGCCCCAAAAAGCCGAAAACCCAATTTGGAAAACTGTCCAACAGGTAAACGTTGATAAGGCCAAGCAGCAGCTCCAAAGCCTTAATTCCAATTTTGAAAATTTTGGCGAAAATGCCGGGCCTCAGAAGCCCGTTTCCCCGGCCCCGGCCTTTAAGGCGCCGGACAAAATTATCCTAAAGCCCGGCCAGCCGCATTCGCCGCAAAATCTTTAAAAAACCGCCCCTCGACTTCGCTCGGGACGGTTTTTTAAATTCAACCGGTTTAAATATACTTTTTTATTTCAGTTTCAAGCGTTGATTTTGGCGCCGCGCCTATGAGTTCGCCAACCACTTTGCCGCCTTTAAAAAACTTTAAGGTCGGTATGCTCATTACTCCGTACTTCATTGCCAGCTGGTTGTTTTCATCGACATTAAGTTTACCGACTTTCAGTTTGCCTTCGTACTCCCCGGCGATTTCTTCCACAATCGGCCCCAAGACCTTGCACGGCCCGCACCATTCTGCCCAAAAATCCACCATTACCGGCAAATTCGAGTTGATTACTTCGCTGTCGAAATTTTTTTCATCTACCTTAATTTCAGCCATTTTGTTTCCTTATTGTTTAATAATATCGCCAAATCATTTTATCCACAATTCAGGGTCCTGTCAACCCAGTAGAATCACATTGCAAATCAGTTTTAAGTAAAATATAACTAATAAAAAGCTTAAATTTATTGGTAAATCTTGATTATTATAAAAATTGCAATGTAGCTCTACTGGGTCAATCCTATAATATTGTATTTTGTGCTATTATAAAGATGTAAAAAAATTCCTTATTTGTAGAGATAAAAGCCAGTTTTGAAAATTAAAATAAACAAAAATAAATACCCATACTTTGCGGCAGCCATTTTAGTATTGGCCGCTTTTTTTGTATCGGTTTGGAATTTTAGCAAAGATGCCCAGCCCACTTTTTCAGCAGCAACCGGACTTCCCAATGGGCCAAAAGTATTAGGAGCCACTGTGGAAAGCCTAAGGGGATCAGAGATTGGCCCAAGTACCACCTCGCCGAGGAAAACCAGCTTAGGCGAACTGGACTTTAACAAGGTTTCAGCTAAAAGCTTTTCAATTATTGATGAATCCACAGGTGCGGTGTTATTTGAAAAACAGCCGCACCTGAAGCTCCCTATCGCGAGTTTAACCAAGCTTATGACCGTGCTTTTGGCTTATGAGCGGCTAAATCCGGATGAAGCCATGGAAATATTGCCCGCGGATGAGTTGAATGTCGAACCGAGCCTAAATTTAAAAGCCGGCACAGAAGTAAAAATTTTGGACTTAATGGAAGCAACCCTGGTCTGCTCAGCCAATGACGCGGCGAGAGCCTTAGCCAATGAGGTCCAAAGGCAGTACGGGAACAAGCAAACTTTTGTAAGCCTGATGAACGAAAAAGCCCAAAGCTTAGGCCTGCTTGAAACCAACTTTTCCAATCCCTTGGGTTTTGACAGCGACTACAATTTTTCCACGGCCGCGGATTTGGAAAAACTTGCTTTTTACACCCAAGGCTACGGATTGTTTAAATCAATGGGCAGGAAAACTGAAGTAAGTTTCCTCTCTGACGATAACCGGGCATTTTCCTGCAAGGCTACCAATAAGCTGGTCGGAAAAAATTTGGAAATAGAAGCCATAAAGACCGGCTATACCCAAAAGGCCCTCGGATCGATTATCGCCAGGGTTACCAGGGACGGGAAAAAACTGATAGTTTTGCTTGTAGGAAGCGAAGACCGGGAAGGCGATTTACTCAAGCTTTCCGAAATCGCCTTTGAAAATTTCGTTTGGGAGTGATTTTGCCAATTGTTGGATTTTATGGTAAAATCATGCCATGATGGCAGAAAACCAGCTGGCAAAAATTTTCATTTTGGCGGTTTTGGCGTTCGGTTTTGCTTTGGCCTGCACGCCCATACTTACCAACTTCCTCTTCCGAAACAAAATCGGGAAGCAGATCAGGAAAAGCCCTGAAACGCCATTATTTTCCAAGATGCATGCCGGTAAGCAAGGTACGCCCACAATGGGCGGAATTTTAGTCTGGGGCACAACTGTTTTTTTAATAACTTTTTTTTGGTTTACCGACAGAATTTTGCACATTGAACAACTGAAGTTTTTAAACTTCCTTACCCGGAAAGAAACGCTTTTGCCTATTGGGGCGTTTTTGGGGGCTTCCGTAGTCGGCCTTGTTGACGACTGGCTGGATGTCCGCCAAAGCGGCCACAATGGCCGGGGCCTGCGCTTCCGCTTTAAAATTTGGCTTTACGCTCTGGTGGCTTTAATCGGCGCCTGGTGGTTTGTGTTTAAAATAGACTTCACACTAATCCACCTGCCCTTTATCGGCGATTTTGATTTAGGCTTATGGTTCATCCCGGTATTCGTCCTCATTACCATAGGCACAAGCTTTGCGGTCAACCAGACTGACGGGCTAGACGGTTTGGCCGGAGGCACGCTGATGATAGCGTTCTTCTCATTCGGCCTAATAGCCTACACGCAGGGCCGCGTCAACTTAGCGGCCATGATAGCCGTTGTCTGCGGCAGCCTTTTGGCTTTTTTATGGTTTAACGTTTATCCCGCAAGGTTTTTTATGGGCGACACGGGCTCTATGGGCATGGGAGTACTGCTCGCTATAATTGCTTTTTTAACTAAGTCAGCGCTTCTTTTGCCCATCATCGGTTTCGTATTTGTTATTGACACAGCCGCCGGATTAATCCAACAGCTTTACAAAAAAATCTACGGGCAAAAACTTTTCCTCTCTTCGCCCCTGCACCACCATTTTGAAGCCTTAGGCTGGCCGGAAACAAAAGTTACTATGCGCTTTTGGATAATCTCCGCTGTAATGGCAATTTTAGGGATAATAATTTACTTCATCGGATGACTTGTCTACTAAATACGAAATAGTACTAAAAATACTAAAACTAAAATTATGCTGCGCGAGGATTTAGTATACAAAGATGAATGTTATAAAATTGTTGGGATCCTATACAAGGTTTTTAAAGAACTTGGCGGGGATTTGCTCGAAAAACATTACCAACGGGCAGTTGCAGTTGCGCTTGAACTTGCCGGCATCAAGTTTGTTGAACAGTTCCCAGTAAAAATGTATTACGAAGGTAAGTTTATTGGAATGTATTTTGCAGATTTTCTAATCGAAATTGATGAGGCAAAGAATACTTGAAAAATTAAAAAGAACGAAAATTACGGATTAAAAAACATCAAACAAGTAAATGATTATCTAAAATCGTTAAAACTCAAGCTAGGAATATTGGCAAATTTCACAAAGACTGGTGTAAAGTATAAAAGAATAGTAAATTTGGAAAAATAGATTTAGTACCTTTAGTAATTTTTAGTATTTAGTAGAAAATATGTACAGTTTACTCATCAAAAATGCCAAGGTCATCGACGGTACAGGCAAGCCCGGTGAGGTTTTGGATGTGGCTGTGGAAAAGGACAAGATCGTAAATATAGACAAAAATATCCCATCATCCGCGGAAAGTGTAATCGATGCCGACGGAAAGATATTAACCCCGGGCTTTGTGGATTTACAAAACCACAGCGACGCTTATTTGCAAATTTTTGACAACCCTTCTTTGGACAGCCTCGTTACCCAGGGCTACACTACAGCGCTTTTAGGCAACTGCGGAGCTTCTTTGGCGCCTTTGCTTTCGCCCGAGAGCCTTAAGTCAATGCAAAAGTGGCATTCGCTGGAAGGCGCGAACATCAATTGGCAAAGTTTTGCTGAATTTTTACAAGAGCTGTCTAAGCGAAAATTCGGCTTAAACCTCGGGAGCCTTGTGGGCTACTCAACTTTGCGCCGCGGAGTGGTGGCTGACCAGGTACGCCCCTTGGAAAAAAATGAATTCCGGTCTATTGCCAAAATCCTCGAAGAAAGTTTGGAAGCCGGGGCTTTTGGACTTTCCAGCGGGCTTTCCTATTCGCATGAGATAATTATTTCGGAGTTGGAACTGTTTGAGCTTGCTAAGATCGTCAAAAAATCCGACGCGCTGTTTTCGGTGCATCTGCGGAGCGAGGGTTCAGATATTTTAGAGGCGCTCGATGAGGCCCTGGACATCGCCAAAAACACGGAAGTTAATTTAAAAATAGCGCATTTAAAAATAAAAGGCCGGCAGAACTTCCCAAAATTCAGCGAGGTGGTTTCCGATTTGGAAAACGCTTTTCACAGGGGCGTAAACGCGAACTTTGACGTTTACCCCTACACCTCAGTTTGGCAGCCTTTGTATTCCTATTTGCCAAAGTGGGCGGTAGAAGGCGGAAGGAACACGCTACTCGGAAACTTAAAGGACGCGGTTCAAAGAAATAAAATCTTGCTTTATTTGAACTCAACGGGCGTGAAATTTTCGGAAATGATAGTGGCTTCAACAGGCAGCGGGCTTTCAGCTAACGGAAAAACCATTGGCCAAATCGCCAAAAATCTGGGAGAAAGTTCAGAGCAGGCAGTATTGCAGCTTATCCAAAACGGCGGAAGCGAGGTTTTGGTGTTTGAGGACAGCCTGGACGAATCGCAGGTCCGGGAGCTTTTGTTCCATCCCTTGTCTTTTATAGGCACTGACGGCGCGGGTTTTTCTTCCAAACAACAAAATAAGCTTGTCCACCCGCGTTGCTTTGGCACAGCGCCAAAATTTTTGCGGCTGGCGGCCGAAGCCAAAATCAGCCTGGAGACCGCGGTTAAAAAGCTTACATCCGCCCCGGCTAAAAAAGCAGGGCTAAAGGGTAGGGGCGAAATTAAAATAGGTGGCTTCGCGGACTTAAACCTGTTTGACCCGGCAAAGTTTGCCGACAAATCCGGTTATACAAATCCTTTCCAATACGCTGAAGGCATGGATTACGTTTTTGTAAACGGCATAGCCGCGGTTAGCGAAGGCAAAATCACCAGCCAACTGCCGGGCAGGGTATTAAGGAAAAAGTAATTTGTATTTGAAAAAAGTAGCTGATTCCTGAATTTGGAAATATAAGAACCTGTGGTATAATCAAATCACCATATGCAACAAACTCAAGCAAAACAAATTATTACCGTTAAGCGAATAGCCCACTTGGGAATTGGCCATTTACCGCTTCGCCCTTTGCCAAGAAGCCTAACCCAGGCTGCGGGACTTTTGAAAGGCAAACTGAAAAAAAGCCCATTGGCTTACCAAAAATCAGTCCGGCGCGAATGGTAAACAGTTTCTATGGTTTTAGATACCAATATCTTAATTGCCTACCTTGGTGGCGACAAAGCCGCAACAGAACCTGTCGATTATTGGTTTGTCAATAACGCGGTTTTATTTATTTCAGCCGTTACTTATACGGAAGTGCTGGCTTTGCCTGAAGCCAGCGAGTCTGATTTAGTTAAAATACGGCAATTTCTCAGCAATTTTATTTTGATTGATGTCGATAAACAAATCGCGGAAGGTACAGCTTTGTTAAAACGAAAATATAAATTAAAATTTCCGGACGCGGCTGTAGCGGCAACCGCAAAATATTTGGAAGTATCTTTGGTAACCAGGGATAAACAGCTTGGCAAGGTCAAAGAAATCACAATAGTGAAAATTTAGGCGATACGGAAATATTGCGTGGATTACTTCCCACTATGTAGATGCTATTATCCGGACCACCCAAATGCCGGGTAGGGTATTAAGGAAAATTTGATTCAGACATTTTAGCTCCTATGCGACAATTGTTGCAAGGTAGGTAAAAATTCAAAGCACCCTTCAATTTTGAAGGGTTTTAGTTATCCACAGGAACAATACTTGACACTTGACAAAAATTTAGTTTTGTGATATGGTATAGGTAGTTAAATATGTTCTTTCTTAGGTAATAAGGAGGAAGAATAACCACGGAAAGATATAAGAACCTATTTGAAAAATAATCTTTAGGCGAAATTTCAGAATTTCGAGGCAGTCGGGCAAAATAAATTTTGATGTTTAACTGGAAGTTAAGCGGAGAAATTTTTTTGGCCGGATGACCGAAATTCTGAAATTGCAGCCAAAGAGGATTTTAAATTAGGTTCTGGGTCTTTTGGGGAATTTGTGCGTCTTATGCTTTTTTGATTCTGGCGCTGTTTTTGCATCTCTGGAGTTTAGATACGAGATGTTAGATTACAGATACTAGAATTTCGGAATGACAAACAAATTAAGCCGCCCAGGTTCCCCAAAAGACCAAAATTTTCGAATTGGCCTTGTTGTAAGGGGTTAAGGAGGTCGTGATGAACCGAATCTTGGTTTACATCGCGATTCTAATTTCGCTGTTCGGTTTTACCGGCAGCATGTCCGCCCAGAACATCTCGTTCTTGGGCATTCGGGGTCTCGATGGGCGTATGACTCGGGAGCTTGCTCCCGGTATGTTCGTAACCCTCGAGGGCAGGGGATTCCCTGTCCAAACTGCCCGCGCCGCCGAAGCGCTCCAGGTAGGGATTGAGGTGGGAGCCGACCGGCACCCTGCAACAATCCTCTGGATCACGGATCGTCAGATCCGTTTCCAGGTACCGACCGGCATTTCGGTAGCCGAACCCGGGAAGTTTCTCCAGGACGAGGTTTGGTTTGTGCTTTACCAGGGCACGACCAAATCGAGCTACCGCATGGGGTGGTGGTTCATGGTTCCGGCCAAGCCAACTCTGTTGGCGAACCCGGTGACACTCAAACCCATCGGGTTCAACCAGTACACCAGCCCAACCGGGCTCAACTGGGCTGTCACCTCCCCCGCAAACCCCGCCGTCGGGCAAGACGGCTATGCGTTCGTCGTCCCTTTCACGGGCACCGGGCCCGTCGACAAGGACGGTAAGCTTCTGGCAGGCGCGGACATCCGTGTCCTACTGGACGGCCAGAGCGTGCCATCGGGCACGCTCCTCGGGGCGTTCGCTATGCCCCAGTTTCCTGGCCTCGGCCAATTCAACCTTCTTTTTGCCCCCGGCATCTCTTCCGGGTGGCATGGAATTTCCATCATCATCGACGGCAACCCCCTGGAGGCCGTTGAGGAGTTCTTTCCGTGAACCCGCTCTGTAGTTGGACTCGCAAGAGTATCGGCAAAGGGCGGCAGCAGAGCCGGGCACCTTGTACTTTTGTACTCGGGCCCGGTTTTGTATTTGTATAAAAATATGTTATGATTTTAATATCAGTTTAGTGCTACAAAATGCCTGAAACAAACCAAAATCCAATTGCCGTCCCAAAACCGCCATCAAACTCTAAAAATCTTATAGTTTGGCTTTTGGCAGTAGCCCTTTTGGCTTTACTTTCATATTATTTTATAATTCCATCGTTTATGGCTAACAAGCAGGATAAGCCTGCGGCAGACCAACAAAACACCCCGGACAATAACTTAAACTCAAATGCAAGCGGAGAAATGAGCGGCGCGGCAAGCGAAGAGTTAAAAACCGCGCTGATTGCCAAAAATTCAAAGATTACTTTTCCAATTCAAACCGGACTTACCCAAATTGATTTGGCGCTTTTGCCGGAGGGTATTAAAGTTTTACTTCCGGCCGATGTAAAAAATATGATTATCCAAAAGGCGGGCTACGAGGGCGGGAAGGAAGGCTATAATATTACCGGTGTTGCAACCGGGAAATCTTTGGCGCAAACTAATTTGGATTTTGGCGTCCGGGCGCGGGCAGAAGGCTGGGAAAACGCCGGAGGAGTGAGGATTAACAATTTCGCGTTTGCGGAATTTACCAAAGGGCAGGGGATGCTAAGGGTTATCCTAACGCCGGAAAGCGCTTTAAGTTCAGTTTTTGAAATAAAAATTCTTTCGGAATAAATGAAAAAAATATTCCTAAAATCCATTGTAAATTTTTTAAGCGCCGTAAGTTTTTTGGCTTTATTTATTTTTGCGGGTCTATTGATGTCCCCGGGGAGCTTAAAGGCGGACTCAATCACTTGTTATGATGGCTCGGAAATCGCCTGCATACTGCCGGTTACGGTAGCTTATTGCCCCGGCTTTTCTCCCCAGCAGCACGACTGCCCTAACGGCATAGCCGCTTGCGTGCCGGCAGGTGTCCAGCACAGCTGCGCTTCCGGATGCGTGCCTGCGGGCGGCGGCGGAGCCGGAGCCCTTTTTACCCCTTTATTTCCGGAAGCTAACGCGGCTCTTTGCTGCGAGCCAAATCCGGATGAGATATTCGAGTGCCAAACCTGCGCTCAAGCGGGAGGCTCGGGCACTTACGGCGGAAGCTGTTATATCAGTGGCTGCCCC
>Ga0209542_10015620_pt1 | contig 12706 bp, 11 predicted proteins | sample RifCSPhighO2_01_FD_184028 | JGI IMG/M metagenome (GOLD analysis project Ga0209542, IMG submission 184028) | Soil microbial communities from Rifle, Colorado - Rifle CSP2_plank highO2_0.1 (SPAdes) (version 2) | ecosystem: Environmental > Terrestrial > Deep subsurface > Rock core/Sediment ...
CTCCCCTCGGCATGTTTCGCACCCGATACTGTTTATCTGGATAGTAAGAGCGTCGCTTTTAAATCCTATTTCCTGGCAAATATTAAAGGCAATCAAAATAAGCTGGGCGTCAACAACCGGCCCGCCGCCGCCAAGCACTTCAAATCCGAATTGATGGAACTGCCGATATCTTCCCGCCTGCGGATTTTCCCTCCTAAACATCGGCTCTTCATAATAGAGCTTCACGGGCTGGGGCATATTGAGCATTCCATGCTCAATAAAAGCGCGAACAATAGGCGCGGTGCCTTCCGGCCTAAGGCTCACATTGTCTCCGCCCTGATCGATAAAGCTGTACATCTGCTTTGACACCACATCGGTTTCCTTGCCTACCGTGCGCACAAACAAGCTCGTCTCCTCCAAGACAGGCGTTTCAATTTTTAAAAATCCATATTGGCTTGCTACTTTCTCAACAACCCTTGAAATATACTGCCAATACTTCTGCTCTTCGGGCAAAATGTCCTTAAAACCCTTAAGGAGCTGGTTGACTTTTTTTATAGGCTTTATCAAAAGCTCCTGGGATTTTTGGTATTGGATTGATTTTTCTTCTTTTTTTCTTCGTGGCATAATAATTTAGCTTTTTAGCTGGTTAGCTTTTTAGCTTATTAGTTTCTTCACTCTAAAAAGCTGATCTACTAACCTGCTTTTATTATATTATAAAACTTTTCATTTCTATAATCCGTACTTCGGATTCTCAAGATACAATTGGATCTTATCTAGCGGCCATCCGCGGAAAAACACGCGCCCGACTATGTGCTTCCTATTCACGGGCCCAAAGACCCTTGAGTCAAGGCTTTCAGGGCGGTTGTCTCCCATAAGAAAATATTCATCTTTTTCAATTTTTTGGGTTACGTTGCCGATGTTTTCAATATCCTTGGGCAAATAGCTCTCTTGCACGGCTTCGCCATCCGTATTCTGGCTGTTATATATAAAAATCTTGTTGTTGCGTATAACAACGGTCTCGCCCGGAAGCCCAATCACTCTTTTTATAAAAAACTCCCGCGGATCTTTGGGGTAACGAAACACCACGACATCTCCCCTTTGAACATCGTGAAAACGATACGAAATCTGATCAACGATAAGATATTCATGATCGTGGAAATTCGGCTCCATAGAAGCTCCCTTGACATAGAAGGGCTGAATAAGGAAATATCGGATGGGAATAATTATCGCGAGTGAAATTATTATAACCTTTACAATTTCCCACAAAAACAAAAGCGCTTCCTTAAAGAGAGAGTTTGGCGGCGACTCGAGATCGTCAACTTCGTTATCGCTTTTTCTTGCTTTTTGATTTTTATTTTTGGAAAAATTCATTCAAATATTAGAATTTTAAAAATTAATTGGAAATTAAAAATTGATTAGAAATTAGAAATTGGTAATTAGAAATTCGGCTATATTCTATCCGGAAAATCCGAGATTATTCCATGCACGCCTACTGATTTGAGCCATTCAATATCATCCACATCATTAATCGTGCATACATTAATTTTAAGATTCCACTGCCTTGCTTCTTCAACCGCGGATATGATAAATTTTTTCGGAATCCTTTTTAAACGAAACGTAAGCGCCTCCGCCCGTGTTTCAAGCCCGAGCTTTATCGCTGTTTTGAGGGATGTTGGCCGTGTCAAAAAAAGAAGCGCTATCCTTAAATCCTTATCAATGGCCTTAAGCTTTAAAAGTTCAAAATGCAAATAGGAAGAAAAAAGCACATCTCCTTCCATTCCATATTTTCTTATCGCTTCTACAAGATCTTTTACGAGCCCTCTTTCTTTAATCTCAATATTGATCTGGCACTTCCCCTTAAGAAGAGAAAGTACGTCTAAAAGGCTTGGTATCTCTTCGCCACCTATAGTAAAGCGCTTAAGCTCATGAAACGTATAATTTCTCAATCTCCCCGTGCCATTGGTAAGCCGCCTCAGCATAAAATCATGGAAAGTGACGATATGGCGATCTCTGGTTCTGCGCACGTCAATTTCAATCATATCCGCGCCTAAACTCACGGCCTTGCTGAATGCCTTGATAGTATTTTCAGGCTCATACCCGCTCGCTCCGCGATGCGCGATTCGTAAAACTTTATTCATGAAATTGTGTTTTTATTTTTTTAAAAGCTCGGGGATATCCTCCCAGCCTTTGGCCTCGGTGGTCACACATGGATTCGCCCCGGGATGAACCCGGGGTCCGCCTCGGGCGGAAACCAGCGACCTTTCCGATGTGAACGGAACGCTCTAACTTCACCCCACACCTTTTGGATGGTGGATACACCTGGACTCGAACCAGGGACCTCGCCGATGTGAACGGCGCGCTCTAACCAACTGAGCTATGCATCCAAAAGGTGTGGGGCAAGCTGAGCTAATTGTCCTTGGCTAGGACGGGCAAGCGTAAACGGCACGTCCCACAACCCTAAAGACAGAGGCGTAGCTGCCTGATAATTTATTTTACAGTAAAGAATAAAGGCGCTTTTCGCGCATCCAAAAAATATTCTTAAATAAAGAATAACAAAAAAACAATAAATAATCAAGTTCGCTTGATTTTTATAAATAAAGCTTGTATAATTCAAAATATTCCATAACCTCTCAATACATGGCCGCGCGAAAGAATCATTTCGTAAAAGAGCTTGAAGAGCAGTCCCGCGAAAATCTCAAAAAGCCCGCAAAAAGAAAATTTTTCGCGGGTAAAATTATTGTAGCGCTCTTTTTTATCTTCTGTTTCATATCGGGCGTGCTCGCGTTTAAAATTCTCAACGCCCCGGAAGATGAAAAAGAAGGGGGTATATTCACGCAAATAAAGCACCTTGTCACAAGCCCCAATAGAACCATTCAAGGGGAAGCGCAAGACCGCGTAAATATCGTACTTTTAGGTATCGGGGGCGGAGAGCATGAAGGACCGCTTCTCACCGACACAATAATTCTTGTCAGCATCCAGCCTTCTACGCATAAAGTTGCGATGATATCTATCCCAAGAGATCTCTTGGTGGAAATACCCGGCATAAGACAAGAAAAAATCAACCACGCCTACGCCCTCATAGAAGCCGCGAATCCGGGGGAAGGCGGAAAAAAAGTTGCTCGAATTCTTGAAAATATTTTTTCCATTCCAATACACTATTACTTCCGCATAGACTTTGAGGGATTTATAAAAGTTATTGACGAGCTCGGCGGCATCAGCGTGAATGTCGAGCACACGCTCGATGATCCAAGCTACCCCGTAGCGGGAAAAGAAAATGCAACGTCAAGCGAACGATATGAACATCTGATCATTGAAAAAGGCATCCGATATATGAATGGCGATACCGCGCTCAAATACGTCCGTTCAAGAAAAGCCATCGGGGCCGAAGGTTCGGATTTTGCCCGAAGCCGAAGGCAGCAAAAAATCCTTATCGCCATAAAAGATAAAATTCTCGCGCCTAGCACGATATTCAATCTCAATAAAGTCAACCACGTTTTTGACGCAGTGGTGCAAAATACCGATACCAGCCTGGAATTTTGGGAAATACTTAGGCTCTATGACATGTCAAAAGAAATAAGCTCTTCCAATATTATGAATGTCGTGCTTGATGACGGCCCCACGGGGCCTCTTGTGGACGCGACCGTTAACAGCGCATTCGTCTTGATTCCAAAAAAAGGCGACTGGTCTGATTTTACATATATCGCGGAAAATGTCTTTGACCAGAGCGCCATTTCAAATTTTATCGCGCAAGAGCCGATAGAGCCCAAGCTCGAACCCACTCGCAAAGAAGAAGACGATAAAAAACTTGAAAAACAAAAAAAATCCGTGCGAATAGAAGTTCAAAATGGGACAAAAATCATAGGCCTTGCAAAAAAAACCGCGGACTATCTCGCGAGCAAGGGCTATCAGGTGATCAAATTTGGCAATGCCCCGGTGCAAACATACAAAAAATCCATCCTATATGACCTCGCTCCCCAAGATACTGCAAAAAAAGAGCTTCTCAAAGAGCTGGAAATACTTTTTTTGGCGGTTGTGTTTGATTCGGGAAAGCCAACAGGAGTCATGGGAGCCGACGGCGCAAAAATAGATTATCCCGTGAGCCCACAGGCGCAGGTACTCCTTGTTATTGGAGATGAGTGGGGAAAAATAATACAAAAACTTCTTGCCACTCCGTAAAAACGCTTGAAGATTAAAATACAATTATGAAAAAAATACCCGTAGTAACAATCGTAGGAAGAATTAATACCGGCAAGTCCACCTTGTTCAATACGATTATAGAATCAAAAAAAGCCATAACCTCCCCAATTCCCGGCACAACGCGCGACCGCAATATGGAAAAAGTATATTGGAGAGGCATCACATTCAAAATCGTTGATACCGGAGGAATTGATATTGAAGAGCTCACCAACAGCTTTCAGATGCTTGCGGAAAAAAAATCTCCAAAAGATTTTAAGGAACCCGACACCATTGAAAAAGGAATAGTGCTCCAAACCTACCAGGGCATAGCCGAGGCGGATCTTATACTGTTTCTTGTTGACGGACAGGCGGGACTTATGCGCCACGACAGGGACTTGGCGAAAATTCTGCATAAAAGCAAAAAAAAGGTGCTCGTCGCGTGCAACAAAATGGACGCGCTAAAAATGTACTACAAACTTGGCGAATTTTACGCGCTTGGTTTTGGAGATCCCATTCCCGTGTCAGCCGCGAGCGGAAGCGGAGTCGGAGACCTTCTTGACGAAATAGTCGCAAACCTTAAAAAAATAAAAAAGAATTTACGCCAGTCCAAATGGAGCAAAGAAAAGTCCATCTCCGTCTCTCTTATTGGAAAGCCCAATGTCGGAAAATCTTCCCTTATAAACGCACTTACCGGCGAATCCCGATCCATTGTCTCGGCAATCCCCATGACAACACGCGAACCGCAAGACATCTCTATTGAATATAAAAAGAAAATCATCACATTCATTGACACCGCCGGTCTTAAGAGGAAAGCAAAAATCGATCCCGGCATTGATATGCTGGCAAACATAAAATCCCTTGATACCATCGCGCGCTCGGATATTATCTTATATGTTGTTGATGTCTTGGATATCAACAACTCCCTTGATGTGAGAATTTCCGGGCTTTTGGCGCATAGCCTCGCCTCCGTCATCATAGTCGCCAACAAATGGGACTTGGTGCCGGATAAAAATCCTCTCACCGACCCGCAATACCAAAAGGCAATATACCACTACCTTCACCCGCTCTCGTGGGCTCCGATTATTCTTATATCCGCGAAGTCTGGCCAAAACGTCAAAAAAATCTTAGACTTACTCCTAGAAGTCTTTGAGCGAAGAAATATTACTCTCTCAAGCAAAGCGCTCAACGCCTTTTTGAAAAGGCTTATCAAAAAAAAGCGCCCTATTGGCGGAACAGACACCGAAAAACCAAGAATCATAAAAATTCGCCAGCTCAAAACAAATCCTCCGGAATTTACGCTCTATCTTGGAAACAATCAGGACCTCCACTACTCCTACTACCGATTTATTGAAAACTCTTTAAGGAAAGAGTTCGGACTTGAGGGCGTCAATGTAAAAATTGATACGCAAAAACCATAATATATTATGAAACTCATTGTGGGCTTGGGAAATCCCGGAGATAAATATAAAAACACAAGGCACAATCTTGGATTTTTCGAAATTGACAAGCTCTCAAGCAATGAAAATTTTACAGAATGGAAGCTGGAAAAAAAATTTAACGCTATGGTGTCGCTTGGAGAAATAGTCAGCGAAAAAGTGATCTTGGCAAAACCGCAGACATTTATGAATAATTCGGGGGTTGCAGTTGGGAAAATCGCGCGCTACCATAAAATTCCTCCATCCGATATCATTGTCATTCAAGACGATCTTGATTTGCCGCTTGGAACCTTGCGCATAAGCCACAACGCGTCTTCGGGCGGACACAAAGGGATACAATCCATTATTGAAAATATAAAATCGCAGGAATTCATTCGCTTGAGAATAGGAATCGCAGGAGAAAAAAAAGGAGAAATTCCAGCGGAAGACTATGTTCTAGAAAAATTCTCTCAAAAAGAAAAAGATGCTATTGATTCAGATGCCGGTCTTCTTATTGAAGCGATTGAAACGACTGTTAGTGTGGGAGCGCTGGAAGCTATGAATGAATTCAATTAAAAACCCCGAAGTATTTTCGGGGTTTATTGTATATATTGGAGCTTAATATTGTCCTTTTTCAAAATCGGAAATAAATCCATGGCTAGAGCATTCCCAAAACTCTTTTCTTCTATTCCATTTGACCCATGAATTCATCCGACAATAAGGACAAATAGGAAGCGGAACAATCGGGCCGTGCACTTGGCATAAAGGGCGCTTTTCTTCTCTGGTGTATCGAACCTTCAGGTTATCGCCGCACTTATAGCACAAGGGATAACGTAGCAATTTACATAAAATAAAAAGCAATGTTATGGGGAGAGAAATAGAAAGGAATATTACTATCACCCAAAAGATATTCATACGGCGCTCCTGGATATAACTTATTTAAAGAGCGAATAAAACGGTACAATATACTGCCCGCTAGCGCAAAAACTGCTTTATGCAATTACTTTAGGTTTAGGAGGGATCCTATTTCATTACAACTAGCAGGCAGGATATTGTGCCGTTGAATAATATACATTAGCAAATTACATAATCTCTGTCAATACGCTTCATCTTCAAAATTACACGAGCTTTAGACCAATATGAATCAAAAAGAACTTCAGTATCTTATTGCTTTTAATAAAATTCCAGCCATCGGGGCTGTTCGTCTCCAAAAAATTATCCAGAGCTTTGCAACGCTTGAAGACGCGTGGAACGCCGATATTTCTGACTTTCTTTCTGTTGGATTTGATGAAAATACTTCTTCAAAAATTGTTGAGGAGAAAAAAAATATCACGCCCCAAAAAGAATATGAGTTTGTTGCGCGCGAAGGAATATCTACTGTAACAATCAAAGACAAAGAATATCCTCTGCTTCTCAAAAATATATTCAACCCTCCCCCGTTACTCTACTATCGCGGGACATTAAAAAACGCGAGCTTCTCGCTCGCGGTTGTCGGCACAAGAAAAATCTCAAGCTATGGGAAGGAAGTAACCCGCGAAATAACGCGCTCTCTCGCTTCGCGCGGCCTCACCATCGTGTCAGGCCTAGCGCTCGGAGTGGATGCGGTTGCGCACCAAGCGTGTATAGACGCGCGAGGCATTACGTTTGCCGTGCTTGGAAGCGGGCTGGATGACAAGAATATCTATCCTTCGTCAAACAAAATATTGGCGAAAAATATCATCAATTCGGGAGGCGCGCTTATTTCCGAATACGCCCCGGGAACGCATCCGCATAAAATGTATTTCCCGCAGAGAAACAGAATCATATCCGGTCTTACGCTTGGAACGCTCGTAACGGAAGCGCCGGAACATTCAGGCGCGCTTATCACCGCGTACTCGGCGCTTGAGCAAAACCGAGAAGTATTCGCCGTTCCGGGTAATATTTTTCACATAAATTCAAGTGGGACGCACAAGCTTATTACAAAAGGCGCGAAGCTCGTAACATCCGCCGATGATATTTTGGAATCGCTCAACCTTGAAAATATTTCCCAAAAAACGATGCCGCTTGAACCCCAAGCGCTATCCCGAGAAGAGGAAAAGCTTATGGAGATTCTGCGCATTGAACCAAAGCACATTGACGAGATTATTCGAGAGTCCGGGCTACAAGCAAGCCGCATAACATCGGCGCTTACCATTCTTGAACTTTCCGGCGCGATAAAAAATATCGGGAATGGAATGTATAGAAAAATATAAATATAATTTCTAATTTCCAATATCTAATTTCTAATATTTCATCACCAATTGCTCATTGTATTATAAACGTATTTGACAAAATTACAAATGTATTTTATCTTTAAAACCATTGTTGTGATACCAATATACGAATTCGTATTCATTAGTATCATTCGTATCATTAGTATATTAGCATAAATTTTTTATGAAACATCTTGTCATCGTTGAAAGCCCCACAAAGGCAAGAACAATTTCAAAATTTCTTGGAAAGGATTTCATCGTGGAATCCTCTTTTGGCCATGTGCGCGATTTGCCAAAATCAAAGCTTGGAGTTGATGTTGAAAATAATTTTGAACCGACCTACGCCGTTCCCATAAGGGCGAAAGATGTAGTAAGCGAGCTGAAAAAGCAGGCAAAAAAAGCGAAGTTCATATACTTCGCAACTGACGAAGACCGCGAAGGAGAGGCGATTTCCTGGCATCTGCGCGAGATAATCAAGCCCAAGGCCGATCGGGTAAAGCGAATCACCTTCCATGAAATCACCAAAGAAGCCATTGAGCACGCGGTTGAAAATCCAAGGGCTATTGATATGAGCCTTGTGGACGCCCAACAGGCGCGAAGAGTGCTTGATAGGCTTGTGGGATACAAACTCTCGCCGCTTTTATGGAAAAAAATATCGCGTGGCCTCTCGGCCGGTCGCGTGCAGTCGGTCGCGGTGCGCCTCATCGTCGAGCGCGAGCGCGAAGTTGAGGCATTCAAGCCCCAAGAATACTGGACCATTGACGCGGTATTTTCAAAAAAAGGAAATTCGTTTGAGGCAAAGCTTTCAAAAATCGATGGAAAATCTTTGGATAAATTTGCCATAGGAAACAATAAAGAAGCGCAAGAAATCTTTGACGCGATAAAAAATTCCCATTTCAAAATAGCAAAGATAGAAAAAAAACAGTCAAAAAGATCCCCTCATCCGCCATTCACCACCTCAACACTGCAGCAGGCGGCGATTAATCGCTTCGGCTTTTCCGCGAAACAGGCAATGATGATCGCGCAGCAACTCTACGAAGGAATTGAGCTCGCCGACAAAGGATCAGTTGGGCTTATTACTTATATGAGAACGGACTCGGTAAATCTTTCTGAAAAATTTTTAACATCGGCATCAGAGCATATACAAAATTCATTTGGGAAAAATTATTATTCGGGTAAAAAATTATTCAAAAGCAAATCAAAAAACGCCCAAGAAGCGCATGAGGCCATTCGCCCGACCGACGTTTTAATACAACCCGACGACATAAAAGAATATCTTGATCCAAAGCAATTCAAGCTCTACGATCTTATCTGGCGCCGAGCGGTAGCAAGCCAGATGGCAGACGCGTCAATAGAGGCGACATCAGTTGATATCAACGACGAAAAAGACAAGTTCACATTCCGCGCGAATGGATCAATTATATCATTTGATGGATTTTTAAAAGTGTACAAAACCGATACAAAAGAAAACATACTACCCGAACTCAAGGAATCTGAAAAAATAAATCTTGAAAAAATTTCTCCCAACCAGCATTTCACCGAGCCTCCAGCGCGATACACCGAAGCAAGCCTCGTAAAAGCGCTTGAAGAAAAAGGAATCGGCAGGCCTTCAACATACGCCCCGACTATTTCTACGGTTCAAGAAAGAAACTATGTCATTAAAGAAGAAAAACGCCTCAAGCCCACGGAAATGGGAGTTTTGGTAAACGATCTTTTGGTTGAACACTTTCCCAAAGTTGTGGATTACGATTTTACCGCAAAGATGGAGGATGATCTTGATGAGATTGCCAATGGAAAAATCAAATGGCAGGATGTTATCCGCGGATTTTACGATCCATTCATTAAAAACCTCGAAGAAAAAGAAGAAGTACTCTCCAAAAAAGATATAACAGAAGAAGCGACAAATGAGATCTGCGAAAAATGCAACAAGCCCATGGTGATTAAGATGGGGCGGTTCGGGCGCTTTATGGCCTGTTCGGGGTATCCGGAATGCAAAAATACGAAAGAAATTTCAAAAGACGGAAAAGTTATCCAGGAAAATACTTTGGATGAAAAATGTCCGGACTGTGGCAAGCCCCTTGTAAAAAAACGCGGCCGCTTCGGCCCATTTATCGCCTGTTCGGGGTATCCGGAATGCAAATATATTAAAAAAGAGCCGCCAAAAGAATACGCAGACTGCCCCAAGTGCGGGCAGGGAAAAATCGTCGGTAAACGCGGCAAAAGAGGAATGTTTTACGCGTGCAATAAATACCCTGACTGTAAAAACGCCTACTGGTCCGCGCCAACCGGTGAGAAATGCCCCGAGTGCCAAAGCCTCCTTCTGTTTGGAAAAAATGACACTGTCGTCTGCTCAAACAAAGAATGCAAGCTTATAAAAGAACAATAAAATTTTGAAATGTATTTCTCGTCTCCCCTCCTCGTGAGGAGGGGCTGGGGGAGGTCGTAGTTTCCATATAAAATAACAATTTTTTTTATTTTTGTTCCTTAACAAAAAGGAGGAATTCATGTCCATAGCTGCGATCCTCGGCGTCATAGCCGGAGCTATTGTTCTATTGCTAATTATTTTTGTTTTTTCTAAAATTGTAAATAAAATTGTAAAATAATAATATATCTTGCCTTTCGTTCCTTAACAAAAAAGGAGTATACATGAAAGAAACAAATAAAAAAGAAGCTGAAATGCTCGATCAAGAGGCAAAAGCTATCCAAAAAGAATGCCGGCGAATCCTGGCGGAAAACGAAAGCAGCCTTCAATTCAGGCTTGCGGTGGATATTATTTGTCCTGACATGGCGAATACACCTGCATAGATCTTTACATCTCAATAAAACTCAAAAACCACTTTGTACAAAGTGGTTCTTTCTAACACCTAAAAGCTATTACCTAGTATCTATAAACTATAAGCTACAAGCTAAACCCAAAGCGGCGAAAGAAAGCTGTACCCCAAAATATATTGATATAAGGGTGCTAACTTTACGCCGCATTTTTATTATATCAATTATTGATATATTTGCAAATAATAAATGTGAAAAATATCTCAAAAAGATATTCCCCTCCATGCCTCGCCGGCCCGCTTCGTCGAAGCCTTAGCGAGGCGAGCTGGCGGGCTCATGAGGAGGGGTGAGGGGGGGGAGGTCGTAGCGGTTATAGCTAAAGTGTCAGCTCTCAATAGAATAAAAAACCAGAAGACATTACATCTTCTGGCTAAACATTTTTTCTAAAAATTTATCATGATATTGGAGGCAAGCTGGAGCGAAACCGCTCTCCTCCTGGGTTAAACCCGGACACGCGAAGCATTCGCTGAACGCACTCCACAAACTGAATGCGCGGATCGTACGGTTTGAGATCGCTATTGGTTAATACATAATGGGCAGCAAGCAAAAAATCTTTCAGGGAAATCTCGTAATCTCCCAACATTACCGTATCATCCGGCATTTGTCCAAACCTAATATGCAAATCTTCGGGCATTGTGCCTTGCACTAATCTAAGGCTCATATTCTATCCTCCCAATGGTTAAAGAACCGAAAAAAATAATACCTGTATAGGACATTATCAAAAAAAATTACATACGTCAATACAAACAAGAAAACCTCGAGTTGCCACGAGGTTTTCTTGCTATTTTTGGGTTTTACCCTATATCAATAAAAGCATATTAACACATCCTAAAAATTTTGTCAAATTTTGCTTTTACAAAAATAATAAACAAAAAGATCTTCTTATATTCCTCCCCTTAAGGCTCGGCCTCCGTAGCCACTACGGCGAAGGAGGCTAAGGGGAGGTTAGGGGTTAGGAGGGTAGTACATTCAGCATACATTCATAACTCCCCTCAATCCCCTCTTACCTTAAGAGGGGGAATTTTTTTATATAAATTTGCGTACAACATTTGCGTACAACAATAGTGAAAAAAATAGTGAAAAAAAGTGAAAAAAAGTTGACAAAACCAATAAAATAAGTTAGGTTAATCTATCTAATAGGAAATAGGTTCCTATTGATGGTTCTTTAAAAAATTAAGAAATAGATAGGAGGTATCACGCCATGAGCAGATCCGCTCAAGAAATCAAGGCACGATGCTCCTCCATACTAGGAGACGATAAAATCGTCTCTTTGGTGGATGAGAGTAGTAGCCCATCAGCCGCATTTGAGATGATCTTTGCGGTCACAAATGATTCCAATAAGGCAAAAGCTGGCCGATGGCTGGCGGTCCTACGTAGGGACTACTTGGAAGAGTACAAAAAGTTGGTTCCACTCAAACCTAGCCACGTCAGCAATGACACGGCACAGATAGAAAAGGAGATACAATGATGAAAAAGGAAGTTATGTCGCCGGAACGTCTGAAGGCCTCTTTAGCCGTTCCAGACCTCACTGATCCAAAGAATGGGATTCATGCCATCAATATTGTTGCTGGCAACGTAAAACAGGCACTGGAGAAATCCTATGCCGGAGCGATTGTCGAAGAGGTTCGTTCGAACCCCGAAGTTTCCTCAAGGGAAAACTTCGACGATCTTCTCTTCCCATCGGATAATGCTGGACGATCATCTCGCTATACGAGGTATGTTACGGAGAACTCTGTCTTGCGTACTCACACTTCGTCGGCCATTCCGAGCTGGCTCAAAAAAGCCTCTCAGGATGGTATCGGCGACACAATCGTTGTTTTGCCCGGAATATGCTATCGTCGTGATGTTGTCGACAAGACTCACTGCGGTGAGCCACATCAAATGGATGTTTGGCGAATCAAATGTGGGTCGCCACGTTTCGTCAGGTCAGACCTGATTCACTTGGTAGAAACCATTCTGGAATGTGTTGTTCCGGGATGTAGATACCGTGCGAACGAGGTTGAACATCCTTACACAATGCGCGGTCTCGAGGTGGAAGTTTTTGTGAACGGATCGTGGCTCGAAGTCCTCGAATGT
>Ga0209542_10015621_pt1 | contig 12705 bp, 11 predicted proteins | sample RifCSPhighO2_01_FD_184028 | JGI IMG/M metagenome (GOLD analysis project Ga0209542, IMG submission 184028) | Soil microbial communities from Rifle, Colorado - Rifle CSP2_plank highO2_0.1 (SPAdes) (version 2) | ecosystem: Environmental > Terrestrial > Deep subsurface > Rock core/Sediment ...
CGTGAAATATAACTTGTCTGTAGTTTTCCGGATGAATTCCTTTTTTCATTGCCCGAATACTATACCAAAAGTTTCAAGTATCGCAAGAAATCGATGCGGTGAAAACTAGACTGATTTCAAGAAATCTATGTTCCCCTGAATTTGCTCCGCTTTTTGCAAAACTCCCGTGCCGTAAAAACTGTTGGCGGGCCTTCGATTATCGCACGAACGACCCGAATAGTATCTGCAGGAGGCATTGCGCTCGGCGGTATAAGTGCCGCCGGCCGCGCCCAAATCCATGAGATAAATAGCCGTGGCCATCACGGCATCCTGCGCTTGCCACGGGTTTGGTTCGCTCACCCCAATTGCTTTGGCAATGCGCTGTTTAAATAATTCCCAAGTTGACGGAATAAATTGGGACGGACCCATGGCGCCGCCATAACCGCGAGACGATGTGTATGCGGTCCCCAAAGGACATGACACGGGAGTGGTGGCCCAAGGTAAACGCAAAACATCTGTAATCCTTTGAAATGCTTCCGTATCGCGCGGCACTTTCATCACCCTCTCAAAAAAAGTGCCGGTGTTTTTCCCCACCCCGTCGCCTGTTTGTAAATTTTTTATATAACAAGAGCCGACATTTTTCCCCATATCAGATTCTTGAGAAAGGATGGCAAGAATGAGGGCCGGTCTGACACCCGTTTTTTGCGAAGCGGCATTCGCATAAGTGAGAGCCACTCCGAAAGAAATGCCTTCGGTGTCGCGCAGGTTAAAGAGGGCCGTTCTGATGCGTTCCGCTTTTTGCTGTTTGTCCGCAAGAATCAGATTATAGGCATTCTCCTGCGTGGTATTTACCGCCAAAAGCTGTTTTTTCTCACTTTGGTTTTTGGCAACCTCTTTTTTCTTGAGCTCTACGACATATTTCGCGTCTTCCTCTTGGTTTTTCTTTTCATCCAGGACTCGTTTTTCTTTTTCCGTTTCCGCCTTGGCTTCGCGAACGGCGGCAAAAAGTTCGGCGAGGCTTTTTTGAATTGAGTTGAAAGAATCTATGTCGGCAAAAAACTCCGAGAAATCTTTGTCGGAAAGCATGGCTTCCGGAAGACTGTAAGAATCAAGCTCATTGGTCTTGCGAATAAGTTCCGCCAAGGATATCTTGCCTTGCTCTATCTTTGCCGTAAGGGTATTGATGCGCTGGGTTTTAGCATTTATCTCGGTGGCAAGCTTACGGATAACAATGGTCTTTTGTTTTAGAACCGCCTCGGCTTGATTTATTTGGGCCGTCAAAAGAGAAATGTCGCCTTTGAGACTTTTTTGCTGCTGGCGAAGATTATCAATTGTTCCTTGAAGTTCATCAATTTCCTTAAGGGTTTTGTCGTACTCGGCTTGAAGCTCGGCTCTTTGCGCCGGTGTTAAATCTTGAGCGAGAGCAGGAGTTAAAAGCAGAAAGTTAAAAGCAGAAAGTAGAAAAAAGCAAATTAAAAATATAGAAATGTACGGGCGAAACCGCATGGTCTTAATTATAACAATAACAGACGGCCCTACTCTGGGTTTTTTTCTGGCTTTTCTACTGCCGCTTTAGCGGCTTCGGTTGGTGCTACTCCTTCTTCACCTTCAGCTACCTCCTTGCCTTTCTTTTCCACCTCAATTGCGGATAAGTCAACTGGCGGCTCCTCAATTTTTTCTTCCTTGGGAGTTTGCACTGACGCCACAACCTCAAAAGCGCCGGACAAGAACTTTACGCCGATCATTTCCGGAATATCTTTTACGAGAACCGTATCGCCATCATTTTCTAATTTAGAAATATCAATGGAAACGGAGTGCGGAAGGATGCCGGGCAGAGCCTCCACTTTTATTTCGTGCATTACTCTTACCACCAGAAGTCCTGCTTTGACGGCCGGCGCCTCCCCCATGAATTCAACTGGCACGTCCACTTGCATTTTCTTATCTTTGTCAAAAACGTAAAAATCCGCGTGCCTTGGAATGCCGCTAATGGGATCAAAATCAATGTCGTGAATAAGAGTGTCAACTTCTCCCTTTTCGGTTTTCAAAGTAACCACGCCCGACTCCCCCGCTTTCTTGAAAACTTTTTTGAAATCAATAAGAGAAACGGCAATGGGAGTAGATTGTGTTTTTCTTCCATAAAAGACTGCTGGCAAAAAGCCCTTTTTGCGCAAGGTTTCAGGTTTTTCTTTGGTATCTCTTTCTTTTACGGACAAACTCAACATAGGAGAATAATTGTATTAGAAACACCAAAAAAGGCAACTTCTATTCAACGGCAACATGATTTTCTAAATACTCAAAACTACCGTTGACTTTTTTGCCAGGGTTGAAAATGTTTTGAGGATCAAATATTTTTTTTACTTTTTCAAATAATTTCACAACCTCTTCGCCGTACATCATGGGAAGAAATGGCGTGCGGATAATGCCATCGTTGTGCTCGGCGGTAATTGAACCTCCGTACTGATGCACCAGCGAATACACTTCTTTCGAAATTGGCAGGATAATTTCTTTATTTCTCTTGTCGTGCATGTCCATAAGGGGTATGACATGAAAATTACCGTTGCCCGCGTGGCCGGCAATGGTGTAGAGAAGTTTATGTTTATCCAAGATGGCGCGAAGTTTGGGCAAAAATTCAGGCAAAAATTCAGGACGCACAACAACATCATCTATGAATGGCGCGGTTCTTTTGCCGCGCACGTGCTTGCGCAGGAGATTAAAGCTCTCGCGGCGAATGGTCAGATATTTTTCTTCCTCAAGAATTGAGTGCGTAATACGCATCGCAAAATGAAACTTTTTAAGGCTCTGGCGCATTCTTTGAGTTTTTCTCTTCAATTCTTCATCATTATCTCCTGTAAACTCTGCGAGCATTACAAGTTTCGGGAGACCGCCTCTCAATGACATCAATACTTCTGGAATAAACGAGATTGTCATCCAAATGAAATTCCTTGCTCTCATGGCTCTTGCGAGGTCTGGCAAAAACCTGATGGCAAATTTGAGGGTGTTATCATCGTACGATTCAAGCGTTTCGGGATTTTCTTTTAAGATTTCATTTACGATTTCTCCCAGACTGTTCAGGTGTTTAAGGAAAATGACCAGCATTTTTGATTTTACGGCCGGTTTCACCAGGCCGATTTCCGCCTCCGTTACGATTCCGAGTGTGCCTTGCGAGCCGACAATGAGCTTATTCAAATCAAAGACTCCGTTTTGTTTTATGTTCCACAAATAATATCCTGCTGAATTTTTAGAAACATTTGGCCGCGCCTTTTCTATTAAATCTGTGTTTTGTGTGAGCAAATCGTCTAACTTGCGGTATATTTTGCCCTCAAAATCATTTTGGCCCTTTTTTGCTTCAAGCTCGTCTCGTGAAAGTGGTTTAATTTCCCTCTCTACGCCGTCGGCAAAAACCATTTTGAGCTTTCTGACATACTTTTCCATCTTGCCGTACCTCAAAGTCTTTTCTCCGGCGCAATTGTTGCCTATCATGCCGCCAAAGGCGCAAAGATTTTTTGAGGCAGGGAAGCAGGGCAGAAAAAGACCGCGCGCCAAACTTTCTTTTTCAAAATCGCGATACATCGTGCCCGGCAGAACGACGGCCGAATTTTCGCTCCATGATTTGATGCCCGCCATGTGTTTTGTAATATCCAGAATTATTGATTCGTTTAAGGAACCGCCCGCCATGCACGAGCCCGCCGCCCGCGCCGTGATTGAAAGTGCTGGGTCTTCCTGTTTATGCTCCGCCACATAAGAGACAATTTTTCCAATGTCATTCGCAGATTTAGGAAAAACAACGCATTTGGGTACGACTTTAAAAAGTGATGCGTCTCTTGAATACTTCGTGAGAGTCGCCTCATCATCTGCGACTTGGCCTGATATTAATAATTTAAGCGCATGACTATAATCCATTGAAGAGTTTTAATTTGGCCGTAACGATTTTTTTCATTTCTTCCACTCCCTCGGCCATAAATTTATAAGGCGCCAATTCGTCCGAGCTTATACCCTTTTTAATTCCTTTCTTATAGGCAATGCGAAGCTCGGTATTTATGTGAACAACTGAAATGCCCGCTTTGATAGCCTCCTGTATCTCATCGTCTTTGTTTCCGGACGCGCCGTGAAGAACGAGCGGCACCGAAACGGCTTTGCGAATGGCGCGAATGCGTTCAATGTTTAATTTCGGCTCGCCTGTCCTTACCAAGCCGTGTACATTGCCGACCGACGGGGCAAAAAGGTCAATGAAGGTATCTTCCACGAACTTCTTGGCATCTTCGGGAGTGGTTTGAGTTTCTTCAGAAACTCCGTCTGGAATTTCATCTAAAATTTTTGAGCCGGTGCCTATAAAGCCTAATTCCCCTTCCACTAAAATATCTGGGAATTTATTTTTCGCGTACTTAACCACCTCCTTGGTCATTATTACATTTTCCGAAAAAGGTTTTTCTGCGCCATCAATAATTACCGAGTCAAAATGGGCATCTATGGCTTCAAATGAGGCGCTCGGCGAATAAGTATGGTCGGCATTCAGAAAAACCGGCAAGCCTTTTTCTTTTTCCACCGCGACAAGCGCTCTTATTTCCGCAACGCCCAAAAAACTTCTTTCCTTTTCAGATACGCCTATTATTACAGGTACTCCAAGCTCTTTGGCCGAATCCACCACCGCCTTAAATCCTTCAGAATCAGAAACATTAAAATGCCCGATAGCAATTCTCTTTTTTTGAACATCTAAAATAGTTTCCTTAAGGGTCATATATCTATTATACTTTACCCATGTCATTATTTGGAAAATCTTTTGATTTGGTTGCTATTGGCGACATCACGACAGACGCTTTCATAAGGCTCAAGGAGGCAAAAGTTAATTGCGACATCAACGAAGCGCATTGCACCATCACCATGAAATTTGGGGACAAAATCCCTTATGAGTTTGTGAGGGTGGTGCGGGCCGTCGGCAATTCGCCGAACGCCGCCGTGGCTGCCTCTCGGCTCGGTCTTAAATCGGCTTTAGTCTCAAATATGGGAGACGACCAAAACGGCAAAGAGTGCTTAAAAAGTTTGGAGAAAGACGGGGTCAATCACCGATACATATCAGTCCACAAGGGAGAAGAAACAAATTATCATTATGTTCTTTGGTATGAGCGCGACCGCACCATTTTGGTAAAGCACCAGGATTATGAATATCATTTCCCCAACGTGGGCTCCCCCCGATGGTTTTATTTGTCTTCTCTTGGTCCATCCACACGCGAATATCATAAAAAAATCGCTTCCCATTTAAAAGCACATCCAGAAATTAAATTCGCCTTTCAGCCCGGTACTTTTCAGATAAATTTAGGGGTCGTTGAGCTGAAAGATATTTACGCGCGCGCGGAAATTATTTTCGTCAATAACGAGGAGGCGGAAAAAATACTCGGTAAACCGTCAGGAACTGATGTAAAAGAACTTCTGCTCGGCCTTCACAATCTCGGGCCTCAATCTGCGGTTATAACTTACGGGCCAAAAGGCGCGTACGGTGCAGATAAAACTGGTATTTACTTCGCTCCCCCATTTAATCCTGAAGAACCGGCCTTTGAACGAACGGGTGCGGGCGACGCGTTTGCGTCTGCCACAACTTCCGCTTTGATACTGGGAAAAACCCTTCCCGAAGCCCTTTCGTGGGGTGCGGTGAACGGTATGAGCGTATGCCGCTACATAGGCGCCCAAGAAGGTCTTTTAACTCAACAGCAAATACAATCTGAGCTTTCAAAGAAGCCAGACTACAAAGTTTCTAGTATCTAGCAACTAGCAATTATTATTGTCCGCCCTGATTGAGAAATTCCTGAAAAGCTTTTAACAAAGTTTCAAATCCAAAATCTTATTTCCTTCCAATCGCCCTATGAACAGCCTCTTCTATGCCTTTTGCGCCTAGGCCATAGTGCTCAATTAGCTCCGCGGGTGTGCCTGATTGGCCAAATTGGTCTTTTACGCCCACAAATTCAATGGGAACGAGAAGGTTTTGAGATAAAAATTCAGAAACTGCCGAGCCCATGCCACCCGCTATTTGATGTTCTTCTACTGTGACCACCGCGCCCGCTCTCTCGGCAACTCCCAAAATCGTTTTCTCATCCAGCGGTTTAACCGCTGGAAGGTTTATCACTATCGCACCGATGTTTTGTTTTTCAAGATTTTGGGCAACTTGTAAAGCTTTGTGCACTAATGCACCCGTTGCAATAATTACAACTTCCGGTCGTTCATGTTCGTAAAAAATTGTTGCCTTGCCAATTTCAAAAGGAGTTTCGTCTGTTGTAATAATGGGAGTCTTTTCTCGGGCAAGACGAATATAAACCGGTGTGTCTGTTTTAGCTGCTTCTATTGTCGCTTTGCGCGCCTCAATGGCATCACAAGGCGACAAGACAACCATTCTCGGTTGAACACGCATAATGGCAATGTCTTCAATCATTTGATGTGTACCACCATCGGGTCCCACGGAAATTCCAGCGTGAGAGCCAGCAATTTTCACAGGACGATTGTTGTATGTGATTGTGGTGCGAATTTGTTCCCAGTTTCGACCCGGAGAAAACATTGCGTAAGAGGTGATGAAAGGGATTTTGCCCATGGCGGCCATGCCCGATGCGACGCCTGCCAAGTTTTGTTCAGCAACACCAATTTCAACAAATCTCTCGGGAAATTTTTCTTTGAACATATATGCTTGGGCAGATTCGGTGAGGTCGGCGCAAAGTGTAACCACGCGCTCGTCTCTCTCCCCCGCAATCAAAAGCCCTTCGCCAAAGCCGTGCCTTATCGGCACTTGCTCGCAATCCGTGTCAAATATTTTTTTGTTCAGAGTTTTATTAATCATGTTTTCTTAATTCGGCCAACGCTATCTCCCCCTCTTCTTTTGTTGGTGGTTTTCCGTGCCACTCGTATTTATTTTCAAACTCTTTGACGCCTTTACCTGGTGTGGTGTGGGCAATAATCATGGTTGGCCTGTTGTGAATTGATTTGGCTTCCTCTAATGCGTTATTTATTTCTTCAAAATTGTGTCCGTCTACTTCCAGCACATGCCAGTTCCAAGCACGCCACTTGTCTGCCAACGGTTCCAAAGGCATGACGTCTTCCGTGAAGCCGTCTATTTGAATATTGTTGCGGTCAATGATTGCGACCAGATTATTTAATTTTTCTTTGCCCGCCAACATGCCCGCCTCCCACGTCATGCCCGCCTCTTGCTCGCCGTCAGACATTAGAGCAAAAATTCTCGCTGGATTTTTATCCATGCGCGCGGCAAGGGCCATCCCCACCGCCTGTGAAAGGCCAGAGCCGAGTGGGCCACTTGAAGTTTCTAAAATGTCCAAAAAGTCTCGGTGGGGATGGCCTTGCAGACGAGAACCAAATTTGCGAAGTGTCATCAGTTCCTCCTTCGGGATAAATCCTCTATGAGCGAGGGTTGCATAGTAGACAGGGCAAATATGGCCGTTTGAAAGCACCAACCTGTCGCGATTGGAGTCATGGGAATTTTCGGGGGTGTGATTCAGAGCGTGAAAATAAAGGAGGGCGAAAATGTCAGCCATACCCAAAGCCCCCGCGGTGTGGCCCGACTTTGCTTCCACAAGCATTTCAATAATAGACTGGCGAATCTCACTCGCCTTCTTTTCAAGATTTTTTATTTCTTTATCGGAGAGCGCACTCATTTACCATCAATTTTATCACAAAGCCCTTCATACTCTTCCGCGGGATTATTAGACCCCCAAATGGCCGAGCCCGCGATAATTCTATTTACTCCTGCTTCAACAAGCCCCGCCAAGTGTTCTTTCTTTACTCCCCCATCAACAGAAATAGTTAAATCGGGCGCAAGTTTTCGGAGTTCTGCAACTCGCTCGTAGGTTTTTTCATTAAATTTCTCTCCCTGACCGCCTATATGATCAATTCCCATCAACTGCACAAAATCTAATAGTACGATATATCGTACTATTAGATTTACTGGTTTATCTATATTGATTGCTAGACCAAGTTTAACCGAAAGAGGTTCGGGTAGATTGTACTTTTTCTTAAAATCCTTCAAAAACACTTCCCTTTCGTGGTCAGACTCAAACGCACCATAGTGAACGGCGATGCGCGAAGCCCCCGCTGTCACAAAGGTGTCAGCAACCGCGCGAGGATTTGAAACCATCAAATCAAACTCATAAGAAACCGACTCCCATTCAGGCAGAGATTTTTGTTCGTGAATCAGAGCTTCCAAATCTGGGTCGTTCGTTTTTATAAACGGCCAAGTTTTGTTTGGCGCAAAAATACCATCCGCCACATCCACTTGCACCCACGGAGACGCTTCGGAAATTATTTGAACTTTTTTTACAATGTCTTCGTAATTTTTCTCAAGTATTGCGGGAATTATCTCAACCATTTTATTCGTGTAGTCTGTCTATTTTTGCGATGCGGCGAACGTGACGGGGTTCCTCGGTAAATGGTGTGTCAAGAAAACGGTTTACGGCGTCAAGGGCTTCCTCAACCGTTATAAATCTCGCGCCAATTGCTAAAACATTCGCGTTATTGTGTTCTCTGGCAAGTTTTATGACATCATCTTCTTCGTTTATGGTTTTCTTTGCTCCGTAATAAACTGCGGCGCGCACTTTTCTAAAACGATTGCAAACCATTGCCTCGCCTTGCCCGCCGCCGCCCAAAACAACTCCTCGCAAATGCTCGGGGTTTTGAGAAACCTCGCGCGCGACCTTACTCATAAAGTCCGGGTAATCGTCATCTTCTTTATATTCATACGCGCCGCAATCCACCACTTCATGGCCTGATTCTTTCAAACGGCGAACAATTTCCGCTTTATGGGTAAGTCCAACATGATCAGATGCAATATATATACGCATATATTAGTTAGTTTTCCCCGCTTCTAAAACATGTAAAAGGAGTGTTTGGCTGTACCCCATTTCGTTGTCGTACCAAGCCAAAACTTTCACCAAATTGCCGCCGATAACACGGGTGAGCGAGAGGTCCGCGATTGAACCGTATTTGCTTCCCACTATATCGCTTGAAACAAGGGGCTCCTCCGTTACGGAGAAAACTTGCAACCATCTTTTATCTTGGGCGGCTTTTTTTAAGATTTCATTGACTTCTTCCCTACTGGTACTTCGTTTAGCAATAAAAGTAACATCAACAATGGAACCTATGATGACCGGCACTCTCATTGAAATACCGTCAAAGAGTCCTTCAAGCTTTGGAAAAGCTTTGGTAACGGCGATGGCCGCGCCGGTTGACGAGGGCACGATGTTGTACGCTCCTGCTCTGCCTTCGCGGAAATCTTTTTTACTCGGCGCGTCTACGATGGGCTGGCTTGCGGTGTTTGCATGAACGGTATTTAAAACCGCCTTTTCAATCCCTATGCTTTCGTCAAGAATGGCAATCAAGGGCGAGGCGGCGTTTGTGGTGCATGAAGCGTCAGAAGTGATAACACAGCCGGGGAATTTTTCTTCATTTACGCCCATAAGAACCGTGGCGCCGGCAACCCCCGCCGGGTCGTCTCTCATGGGCGCTGTAACCACCACTCTTTTGGCACCCGCGTCTAAATGAGCTTTTGACTTTTCGTAAGTGGTAAAAACGCCCGTGGACTCCACCACCACATCTATATCTAAATCTTTCCATGGCAAGGCGCTCGGATCTTTCTCGGAAAGAAACTGGATTTCTTTGCCGTCTAAAATAAGTTTTTTCTTGTCGGCGGATACCTTCACGGAAAAAAGCGCTTCGCCGTAAACAGAATCGTGCTTGATGAGATAGGCAATATTATCTGCATCGCCCAAATCATTCATTGCCACCAAATCAACGCCCTCATTTTTAATGGCAAGTTTTATAAAAGAACGGCCAATTCTACCCGCGCCGTTTACGGCAACTCTTATAGACATAAGAGTATTATAGCGCGGACAATTATATTGCTGCGGGCTCGCTGGGGGTTTCTTTTCTAGTAACTCCTCCGGCGTGAGCGTCCACTTCGTAGCTCGTGTTCTGCTGTTCAAAAAAGTTCACTAGTTCAAATACGTCCGTTGCTGAGGCCATCCATTTGGCGGGATTATTGACATTGTAGTGCTTGGGTAAACCCAACTCCTCCAGCCGCCTGTCGGCTACATATTGCACATACTGGTTCACATAATCGGCGTTGAGGCCCAAAATGCCGTTTGGAAAGAGGTCGCGGTTGTATTCCACCTCCAAATCAACACCCTCTATGACAATATCGCGAATTTCGCGGGCAAATTCTGCCGTAAGAAGCTCCGGATTTTCCTCCAAAACATTCAAAATAAGATTGATGCCGAATTTGAGATGCAAAGACTCATCGCGCAATACCCAATTAATCATAGAAGCAAAGTTGCGAAGCATATTTCTCTGGCGGAACGAAAGGGCCACCATAAATCCCGAGTAAAACCAGACGCCTTCCATGACAATGTTGGTGGCCACCAGATTCCTCAAAAAATCTTTTTTGCCTTCCAAAGTTTCTATATCCAACGTCTCTTCCGTCATGCGCTTCATGTACTTGTTTATGTAAGTTTCTTTTTTTTGCATTGATGGCACAGAAAGATGCAAATCAAAAATATGTTCCCGATTAAAAGGAAAAGTTTCAAGAACATATTCAAAGGCAACGCAGTGATTGGCCTCTTCCCACATCACCTTGGCCAAATACAAATGGCATTCGGGTGCTTTTAGATAAGGATAAATGCCGAGAGCAATTGAACGGTTAACGATCAATTCCGCCGGATTGAAAAAGGCCATTAAAAATTTCACGGCGTGTTTCTCGTCTTCCGTCATCTTGGCCCAATCGTCCAAATCTTCCTTGAGAGTTATCTCGTGCGGAAACCAAGTGTTTCTGACTGCCTGCTGATAAAGGTCGTAAGCCCAGCTGTATCGCAGTGGATGAAGCGTCATGTCGTCCGGCGAGGCTTTTCCGATTAACCTATTCATTTTTTACTTACATTACTGATATTTTATTTATTGGCAAGAATCGCAGATAAGTGTTTCATCGTCGGCGGGGTTTAAAAAAATGTCTATATTTTTATCCGACAGGTTTAAACTTCCGAAACCGGGACGAGCGGACGCAACGGCGACAGGAATTTTTTCGGAAACCATCGGCACGGCCACTGGAGCAGGCTCGAGCTTTTTGGGGGGGATATCTTCAAGCATGCCGTGTTTTACTTCTTGCGAAATCGTTGCAAAACCTTTTGGCTTTTCCGCCACCGTCTCAACAACTACGGCGGGCGTTGGAGCAAAGGAAGGAATGGGCGCAGTGGTCATCTCCGCCTCGGCAGGTTTTGCGACATCATCTGCAAGCGCGCCAAAGCCCTTCTTGCCTATTTTTTGGGCCTTATTCACTTTTACGGTGGACTGTTCGGCCGTGTGTCTGGGCTTCATATGAAGATAATAGGTTGATTTCAAGCCCTTTTCCCAAGCAGTTGAATACAATTGCATCATTTCGTCCAAATCACGAGACTCCAGATATATATTTCTGGAAAGCGCCTGGTCAACCCATTTTTGGGCGCGAGCAGCCACTTCCAAATACGCGTAAGGCGAGGTGCTAAAAGAGGTTTTGTAAACATCTTTTATGTGCTGGGGAATATTATCAATCGCTGAAATATCTCCTTGGTTGGCAACAATTTGCTCTCTTACTTCTTCCCAAATCCCTAAATTCTTCAGGTCTTTTACTAAATTATGGTTGATGTCCAAATATTTCCCTGAAATTTTATTTCTTGAAAAGACTTGTGCAAAGCGCGCATCAATGCCGGGCACGGTGCCGGCCACAAGTCCGATGTTTGCGTTTGGCGCAACTGCCATAAGAGTGGCGTTTCTCATGCCGTGTTTAACTTTTTCTCTCAAAATATTCCAATCAAGACCTTTGTGCTTTGATTCTTTTGAAACAGCGACGGGGATATCCCTTTCTTCCTCAAGACGAGAAAGAGTGTCAACGGGAACCAGTCCCTTGGACCACCCGGAACCCGCAAAGTGTTTGTATGCGCCTCGTGTGCGCGAGAGATTTGTTGATTCGTCTATCGCCATATAAGAAATAAATTCAAAGACTCTGTCTGCAAAATCCCAAGCGTGGGGAGAATCGTAGCTCATTCCAAGCTGTTCCAACACGTCTGCAAAGCCCATCACTCCAAGACCTATGGCGCGATTTTCTTTGTCCGATTTTTCCGCTTCGGGAATCGGCAAAACATTTACATCAATCAAGTTATCAAGCTGTCGTACGGCAAGTCTTACTGATTCTTCCAGTCTCGCCCAGTTCACTTCTCTGTTGTGAATGTGTGCCGCAAGATTTATTGAGGTCAAATTGCACACCGCTACGTTTTCTCTGTCTTGAGGCAAACAAATCTCCGTGCACAGATTGGACATGTGAATGGTGCCGGTGTTGTTGTTGAGCGCGCGCAGATTTATGGTGTCTTTCCACGTTTGCCACGGGTGAGAAGTTGTCTGCAAAGAAACAAGCATCTTGCGGAAAAGTTCTTTGGCGGGCATTTTTTTTACAATTCGAAGCTCTCCCCTTTCCGCCATTTCCGTATACTCCCGATATCTCTTAGAAAAAGCTTTGCCATAGAGCTCGTTTAGGTCTGTAACCTCTGCCGGGTCAAATAAGTACCACAAAGCGTCGTTTCTGACTCTTTTCATAAACTCATCAGAGATGTAGGCCGCCGTATTTGCCGTCCTCATGCGTAAATAATCGTCGCCGGCATTGTGTTTCCAATCAAGAAAATCCGGAAAATCTACATGCCAATTTTCCATATAGAAACA
>Ga0209542_10015622_pt1 | contig 12704 bp, 12 predicted proteins | sample RifCSPhighO2_01_FD_184028 | JGI IMG/M metagenome (GOLD analysis project Ga0209542, IMG submission 184028) | Soil microbial communities from Rifle, Colorado - Rifle CSP2_plank highO2_0.1 (SPAdes) (version 2) | ecosystem: Environmental > Terrestrial > Deep subsurface > Rock core/Sediment ...
CGCCTTTCCATACTTTTTCTTTTTCGCGGGGGGGGGATTTTTTTGAAATTGAATGGGCGGAAACGGGGCTCGGTCGGGCTTCATGCGTTATGCCTTTTCTGCTACAATCAAGGCATGATATCGGTCGGCAGAAAATCTATAAAAGCACTCATCGGCGTTGCGTTATCAGTGTTTTTGCTTGTTTCTTTTCTTGGCGTAGCCCATGCAGACATGACGATGGGGCCGGACGGACAAATGTCCTCGGGAGACTGCTTTATGCCGGGCATGACGACAACACTTTGCCAAATGAACCCGCTTGAGCACATTGCCACGTGGCAAAACATGTTTACGGCAGTACCAAGCCAAAACGATATTCTCTTGCTTCTCGCATCTTTGCTGGCACTTGCACTCGGGGCACTATTCATCACGCATCGCAGTACCGCACCACCAAAGACACTCGTCTCACAAATATCATTCGTATATTACAAACGATACATACCAGTTTCAGATCCGCTTCAAGAAGCATTTTCAAACGGTATTCTCCATCCAAAGATTTTCTAAATAGATTTTTTGACTGCTCGCATATTCATGCCGAGTAGTTTTTGCTATTTACCAACCCCTCATAACCTTAACTATCAACTATGGAAGAACCATCGAAAGCAAATAACCTATCAATCCCTGTTGCCATCGTGATCGCCGGTGCCTTGATCGCAGGTGCGGTATACATGGGAACCAACAGGACGAATACGGCAAATAATCAAGTGCAAGCCACTCCGGAGCAACAATCCGGGAATCTTGAACAAATGGCGGCGATAACAAACGAAGACCACATTCGCGGCAATCCAAACGCGCCCGTCAAAATCGTTGAGTATTCGGATATGGAATGTCCGTTCTGCAAGGGATTCCATTCAACGATGCAGCAGATTATGGACGAGTATGAAAAGGACGGAAAAGTTGCGTGGGTGTACCGACATTTTCCACTTGACTCCATTCATCCGGTAAAAGCGCGAGCAGAGGCAGTTGCCGCCGAATGTGCGAACGAGTTAGGGGGCAATGATGCGTTCTGGAAGTTCACTAACCGCTTCTTCGAGGTTACGCCATCAAACAATCAGACCGACATAGAGACGGTGCTCCCGCAAATCGCGCGTGAAATCGGAATAAACGAATCCCAATTCGCCGCGTGCCTTGAAAGTGGCAAGTACGACGAGCGTATTCAGAATGACCTCGACAACGCAGTCGCAACCGGAGGCAACGGCACGCCGTGGAGTATTGTTGTAACGGCAAGCGGCAAAAAGTATCCGCTCTCCGGCGCACAGCCGTATGAAGCGGTAAAGCAACTCATTGAGCTTGCGCTATCAGAAAAGTAGCAGCCATGAAAAAATACATTACAAACATAAAAGCGGCTTGGGGCGAAGTGTTCTCGCGTACGTCGTACATTCTCGGCGCATCGGTGCTTGCACTATTCGTCTTCGTATTCGCCGTGCTCCTGCCAAACCTACCGCTTCTCAACAAAGTGGTATTCAGCTCAAGCGCACCTCTTGGAGCAAAGCTGAAGCTCACGTTGTCGCTCCTTGGCGGCATTCAAACGAACTTCAGTATGCTCTCGGCGACCTACACAATCCTGATCGCGGTTCTCGTTGGAATCAACATCGCAATGATTGTGTATCTGTTCAGAAAGCGAAGCGGTGCGATCGGGCAATCAGGAGCGATGGCGGGTATCGGCGGCATTGCAAGCGGCGCGCTCGGTGTCGGGTGCGCGGCGTGTGGCTCATTCCTGCTCTCGGCGGTACTCGCGTCATTCGGCGCGGCAAGCGCGCTCGCTCTCCTGCCGCTCAAAGGCGGCGAGTTCGGCATCGTGAGTGTGGGGCTTCTCGGCCTCACGCTCGGAATCGTGAGCAACAAAATCGCCGAGTCGCTTGTGTGTGAACCTAAAGAAGAAAAAACCTATGACTAAACAAACTATATTCGCATGTTCCCTCTGCCTGGTCTTGGTTGTAGCCGTCTTTCTCTTGGGAGGACTGACCGGAAAATCGGAGAAAGAACAGAGAATCACATCCATTACGAACACAGCACTCGCCGCGCAGTTTGAGCACTTGCAAAGTCAAACCTCAAACAGTTGCGGCGGGGGCAAAGCCGTTGTCTTCGGCTTGCCTGAAGATGGACGCTTGCAAGGGTCGTGTTGCGGCCCCATGGACGCGCACAGCTACGAGGAGCAGGTTGAGGAACTGGAAAGAAAGTACAGCGAGTACGACATCATTCCGTCCGACCCGTACGACGTGCCCGCCTCATGGGCGCGGCAGATGATTGAGTACAGCGACCAAACGACGCTCACACCAGAACAGCAGGCGACATACGACAAGGCAATGGACATGTCAGAAGAAGGCGGACCCTGTTGCTGTGTCTGCTGGCATTGGTATGCGTATGAAGGATTGGCAAAACACCTTATTATCAACGAAAACTTCTCCGCCGAGCAAATCGCCGAAATATGGGACTTGTCGGATGCCTGCGGCGGAGATCACCATCATCATTAAAATAATCATGACTATGACAAAAACATCTAAAAAATACGTTTGGATTCTGGTTGCTCTTATTGTGGTTGGCGGGGTAATAATTCTCACACGGCAGAATAACAACGGCTCCGCTTCTCCTCAAAGCAACCTTATTCCCGAACAATCAATATCTCACGGCCACGGGCTGGCAGTTGATGTGAATGATCCAAGTAAGGTGTATATAGCTACACATTATGGGTTATTACTTCTCCAAAATGAAAAAGACCTCTACCGAGTGGGAAAGAGTAAAGACGACTACATGGGCTTCTCTCCACATCCTACGGAAGCAAATACTTTCTTTTCCAGCGGGCATCCAAGTCTTGGCGGCAATATCGGATTTCAGAAATCCGAAGATGGCGGCGTGACATGGAAGAAGATATCAAACGGAGTAAACGGGCCGGTTGACTTTCATGCGATGGCGGTAAGTCCGGTAAACCCAAACCTCGTGTACGGCTGGTATCAGGGCAACCTCCAGCGGAGCAGTGATCAGGGCAAAACGTGGGAAATCGTAAATCGCAATCTGCTACCAGTGTATCTCGCGGCTGATACGGCGGACGAGAATATTGTCTATGCCGCAACCCCCCAAGGGCAAGGAGTAATGATAAGTCGGGACAAAGGCGCAACTTGGAATTCGCTATCGACTGCATTGGAAGGTGGGGCAGTTTCGGTCATCGCCATTCATCCTCAAGATTCAAAAGTGTTGCTCACATTTAGTGAGAGATTGGGAGGATTCGGAAAAAGCACCGATGCCGGTGCAACGTGGAAAAAAGTTAACGAGGAATTCAACGGAGAAACAATACTCCACATTGCGTTTAGTCGAAGCGGTCCGAATGTAGTGTATGCGCTCACTCACGAAAACAAGCTATTCAAAAGCAGCGACGCTGGTGATACGTGGATTCAAATTCGCTAAACAATTCCCGTGGTAAAAACAATTCAACATCAGAATAAAGAGCTTTACGAATGCCCCGAGTGCGGCTTCCGATATATTGAGCGAGAGTGGGCGGAGAAATGCGAGACGTGGTGCAAAGAACATCACAGCTGCAATCTTGAGATAATCGCACACGGTACACCTCCTAAACAATAGACTTGTGATTTAGGGAGCCCCACCCGCCTGTCTCTCAAGAACAGGCGGGTGGGATTATGCGCGCGCACGGGTGGGGTGCGCCATTTGTACTCAAACGGCGCGGGGCAAGCGCATTTCGGTAGCGCCTCGGGCATTTCCGCTAGGGCGTCAGGGCTACGGATGAGCGCCGCCGTTCTATTGCAATACAGAAGTTTAGTAGCGGAAGCGACACCACGAAAGAACTATTGAAAACATGGAGGGGGGTTGTGCGAGGGCGGACTCCGAAGGCACACACAACGAAGGCAACAACATACGTAAATCACTAACCGCAATAAAGCACTGAATACTCTAGCAAACCACTGCGAGGAGGAGCCCGAAGCTGGGGGGAGGATTCCTTTCTCCCCCCAAATAGATGCCTGCCCGAGCCAGAGAGCCCGCAGGCGATACTGGCGAGGAAACGCAGGCTACCTAGACATCTAGGCGCGAGTAGCCCTAGCGGAAATGCCCGAGGCGGATGCCGAGGGTGACACCCCGTGCCCTGACGAACCACTAGCGAGAAAATAGACACGAGGCACCATACTGCATTTGTATTTTGGATTCTGCATTTGAAGCCGCTGCCTTGCCCTTCAAAGGCAAGGCCCGACCGAGCCCCGTTTCCGCCCATTCAATTTCAAAAAAATCCCCCCCCGCGAAAAAGAAAAAGTATGGAAAGGCGGAACGGGGCGAGGGCGGACGCGCGGTACTCCGCGCGTGGCGGCGTTCGAGCGACCACGCAATCGAAGCGTACGATGAAATCTCAAGCCACCACGCACGCGGCGCGTGCGAAGCAGGGTCAGTCGCAAAGCGACTGGAAATAGGTTCTAGCGGCGCGGTATACTCTCACAAAATGAAACTTGGTCGGAAGTAAGCGAAAAATCTGGGCGCGGCGAAGGCGCGATGTAGGATGATGAAATGAGTTCTGCCTTGCGGGTGCGGGCGAATTCGGAGGGCGAGCAAAATGAGATCGAAATAGTTTTGTCTTTCAGCGCGGGGTTCGTTCCGAAGGAACGAAGAAAATCTCGCATCTCGTGGAGATTTTCACTGGTTGCCAGAAACCCCGCGCGTTTTGAATCCAAAATCCATTTCCGCAGGGGTTCGACCCAATTCTTTCTCTCGGCTCGGGCAGATGAAGATTTTGCTTGAAGCGAGCTTTTTTGACGCATGAGCGCGTCCTTTTTCGTCAGATATATGTCGCGCTCAATATCGTGGTTTAGGTACAAATCAACAAGTGCGTCGAGTTTCGCTTCAAACGTTTTCAAATCTTCCTTTATCTGTCCGAGCCGATTTCCCGAAGCGTGGATTTCGTCGTGTTCAAAAACTTCCACTTTTTTGAGCATATAATCTGCCCACGCTTCGGGAAGCGACACTGATTGAAGCTGTTCCTTAACTTGGAGAGCGAGCGCATCTTCCTGCAAATATCCTTGACTACATTTTCCTTTCTTTTTCGTACAGCGATAATAACGATACCGACCGCCCATTTTTCCAGTACACCATTGAGCTGTTATCATCGAGCCACACTCGCCACAACGAAAAAGTCCGGTGAATGGAAAATTGTGAGATATTTTGCTATGCCTCGGATGCGCTCGCACGGAAAGTTGTTTTTGCACAGCTTCAAACAGTGTCGGAGAAAGAATTGGCGCAAAGCTTCCGGGAAAATATTCTCCGTGATGCAGAGTGAAGCCGAGATATGCACGATTCGTCAATATCCTTTTCACGGAAGCTTTGGCAAGTGGCGTTCCGGACTTTTGAGCAACACCGTGGTCAGTCAAAAATTTTCCCAATGATTCCAAGCCGTGATGTCCTTTTACATATTCCTCAAACGCGCGCACGATGATTTTAGATTTCACTACATCAGGTTCAATATTGCGAGTAACAGGATTATTCACATATCCAAATGGCGCGCGCGTTAACCATTCACCACGGCGAATTTTTTGGCGCATACCACGCTCGACATTTTGTTTCAAATTGTCAGAATAATACTTGCTCTGTCCGAACGCCACTTGAAGCATAAAGAGCCCCTGCGGAGTTGGTTCAAACCAAAATGTCGGAAAGCGCAAAGAGACTATTTTAGAAGTGTCTACGGCGTAAATGATGCGTCCTCCGTCAATACTATTTCTCGCTAGTCGGTCAGGATGCCACGCGAGAATACCAACATCACCCATTTTCTCAATACGCATCATCATTTCGCCGAACACTTCTCGTCCAGGACTCTTTGCGCTTTTCGACTCTTGAAATTCCTCAAGAATTTCAAGATTTTCTCTGCTCGCAAATTCACGAAGCTCCACAAGCTGGGCAGGAATGCTCATCACTTGCTTGTCATCATCTTCGGTGCTCTTGCGAGCGTAGAGAAAATATTTTGGTTTGGACATATATAGTTTTTGGATTCAAAAAAAGATTAAACTATTAAAATCTCATTTCTTGCTTTCCGCCCGCCCTCGGATTTCGCCCGAGCCCAAAAGACGGATTCCATTCTTTCGCCATATCACGCGCCTTTGGCGCGCCCAGATTTTGCGCTTACTTCCGACCAAGTTTCAAAATGTGATCTAATCATATCCTTTGCGCGAACTTATTTCGAGAGCTAATCGCACGCTCCGCGTGCGTGGTGGCTTTAGACCAATGCGTACGCTCCGATTGCGTGGTGACTCTCACAATCCGACCAGCGCCTCGCGGACTCGGCGTTCCGCCCTCGCCCCGTTCCGCCTTTCCATACTTATTTTTTCGCGGGGGGATTTTTTAAAATTGAATGGGCGGAAACGGGGCTCGGTCGGATATGGGTCTGTTCACGGAGATATGTCATAGACGTTTTCGGGTTTCAGAATAATGAGACCTTTCAATACTCGGTTTTTGAGGTTTTTTTCGACCCATGTACGCGCTTCTTCAAACGCATCTCCGCTTTCGCTGTACTCTACTGTACCTTTTATCTGATAGCCATCAAATCCTTTCCAGCACACGAGGGCGATATGCGGCTGTTCGAGGATGTTGTCGAGTGTCTTCTTTAAGAAGTAATTCATAAGGAGGATGTTGTCGCCGACAATGCGTACCGTTGAGACGGGGACGACGTTGATGCCGTGCGGACCTGTCGTCGCAAGCGCCTTGTTGTCGGCGTGCAGTATTATGTCTACTATTTGCGGTGAGAGTTTCATTATTTTAGAAGATTGATTAGTTAATAATTCACGCAAACTCAGGCTTCACAGCTGGTGCAAAGTTTTTTCCTGTTGAGAGTCTGCGCGGCGTTCATGCTGTGCTGATAGTATAGTGTCTTGACTCCTTGCTTCCACGCCTCAATATAGAGCGCGTTCACATCTTTTATCGGCGTTTTCGGATTGATCATCAAGTTGAGCGATTGCCCCTGATCAATATAGAGCTGTCGCACGGCAGCTTGTTCTATAATCGAATACTGATCAATTTCTGCAAACGTCTTAAAAATGTCTTTCTCCTCTTGTGTGAGAAATGCAAGGTGTTGAACCGAACCGTCATTGTCGCGGATACTACGCCATGTGTCCTTGTCATTCTTTCCCTTTTTTTCGAGAAGTTCTTCCAGAGCAGAGTTTTTAATTGTCACTTTCATCTTATCGATATCCTTCACATAACAATTTGACCAGATAGGTTCGATGCTCTGCGATACCTGTCCCAGGATAAACGCTGACGATGTCGTAGGGGCGATAGCACAGAGCGTTGTGTTGCGACGACCATAGCCCTTGAGAAGAGGTGGTTCACCAAAGAGTTCTGATAGCTCTTTTGATGCTGTGTAGGCTCGCTCTTTGATAGTCTTGAATATTATCACGTTAAGTTTCGCCGCTTCCACGCTCTCAAACGCAAGCATTTTGTTCTGCAGTAGTGAGTGCCATCCGAGCACTCCAACGCCGAGCGCGCGATTCGCAACCGCAAAGTTGTACGCGCGTTCCATAAACAGAAACGCTGTGGTACTTTCTTTCTCGTTTGTGTCGCGAAGCTGTTCCAGTTTTTGAATAAAATCTGTCATAACGGCGTCAAGGAAATACACCAGCGTCTCTACAGCGTCCGTATCTTTCCACCCATCATAGTGGAGGAGATTCATTGAGGAGAGATCACACACTATCGACCATTCTTCCGACGAGGGAAGCAACACTTCGCTGCAGAGATTACTTCCGTAGATTTTTAACTGCTTGTCCTTGTACACGTCAACGCTGTTTTTGTTGACCGTGTCGGTAAAAAAAATGTAGGGGTACCCCATTTGCGAGCGGCGCTGGAGCACTTTTGCCCAGAGCGTTCTTTTCTTTGCGTCTCCCTCAATCATCTGCTTCATCCACTCATCTGTCATGGTCACGGCATGCGTGAGTTCCTGTATGGGATTACCTTCAGTGCCGATATCGAGAAATTCCTCAATATCAGGATGCTCCATAGGTAAATATGGAGCAAAGTGACCACGGCGAGTCGAACCTTGGCTCACTATGTTGACCATGCTCTCAAAAAGTCTCATAAAATGCACCGACCCCGAGGAGACGCCGTTGTCGGTAATGGCCGCTCCGCGCGGGCGAAGCGCTCCGAAGTAGCCTGCGGTGCCGCCACCGAATTTGCTCATCATTCCAACCTCTGCCTGCGCGTAGAGAATCTGCCCCATATTGTCGCCAATATACGATCCGAAACAACTGATAGGCAACCCTTTGCGCAACCCGAAATTCGCCCAGATCGGCGTCGAAAGGGAATAGTATCCTTCCGACATATAGCCATAAAATTTCTCTGCAAAGCCTTTTATCTTGAGAATTCCTTCGGCTTTGTCCGCAATAAAACGAATCCTATCTTCAGCAGTTTGACCTTCTGCTAAGTATCCCTTTGCGAGAAATTTTCTGCTGTTTTCATTCAGCCATTTGATGGGTGTGTTCATGCAGTTTTAAAATAAGTCATCTTTGGTAATACTCTTGCTCCGTTTGTTGTAGTTTATGGAACGCTTCACGAAGAAGTCTCCATGCTTGGTGCCGATAACTTCATCATCGAACCACTCGGTCTCCTTAAGTAATTTTTCGTCTATAGGAAAGATGCGCGGTAAACCGATGGAGTCGAGTGAGTTATTAAAGCGATTTTTGATGAATTCTTTTATTGTTTGTGCGGGCATGCAATCGATTTCCCCTTGTTCAAAAATCCAATCCACAATCTTGCTCTCCGCCGCATATGCTTCTTTACACGATTGGATAATTGATTCGTTATATGCATCGTCGAACCATTCGGGGTGTTCTTGTTTTATCAGGTTTATAAGGTCAATGCCGAACAATCCGTGGATCTGCTCCTCTTTTGAGGTTGCTTCAATCACATTTGAGATGCCTTTGAAAATATTTTCGTACTTATTGAATGACATGATTATCAGGAACTGCGAAAAGAGTGATACATGCTCGATGAATAGTGAGAACAGCAGGATTGACTGCGCATATTCTCGGTTATCATCGCTCTGTGAATTTTGAATGGACTTTTCGAGGTAGGCAATACGCTCAATGATGACGGGTATGTCTTTTATTTTTTCGAACTCATTATTGAGTCCCAGTATTTCCAAAAGGTGTGCATAGGCGTCCTGATGGCGAACCTCGCTTTCTGCAAAGGTAAAACCAACAGAGCCGATCTCCGGCTTGGGCATCTTTTTGTACACGTTTCCCCAGAATGTCTTTACTGAAACCTCGATCTGGGCGATCGCAAGCATGGCATTTTTTATTGCATTCCGCTCAGACTCGGTCACGTGTACCTTGAAATCCTGAATGTCACTCGTGAAGTTAAATTCGGTATGAATCCAGTAAGAATGGCGGATTGCATCAACATACTCCAGAAGTTCCGGATATTCGTGTGGCTTTAGGTTGATCCGTTTTTTGAAAATATCCTGCTTGCGTAGCTGTGCACGATGATCGCGATATAAAATGTATGCTTTCGCGACGTTGTGGTAGTCGCTCTCCATAAGCGCAAGCTCGACAAAATCCTGCACATGTTCGACTGTTACCTCAAAAGCAGAATTCACCTGATATGCTTTCTCAATCTTTTCCAGCACGTCCGCCGTGATCTTATTTGGTACGGTATCTACATAATTTCCCGTAGCTTTCATGGCTTTTTCTATGGCGCGTTCGATCTTTGACACGTTAAACGGCACAACAGTACCATTTCGTTTTATAATCGTCTTAAGCACTAGGGGTTTTACTTGTGGCATAGAAGCAAATATGTTACATTGATAATGGTCTATACATTATAATATAGATGACCATCTATGCATAATAAAAAAATGGGGAAAAGAAATACGGACATAAAAAATATAAAGAAGCAAGCCCGTACTTACCCGCGGCCCTCTTGGGTACCGAATACTGTCTCGGGTGAGGAAGAACTTTGCCCTGAATGTTTTAAGGTGGTGGGAGAGCGTAGCCGTTATAAACTCGTGTGTATGTTAGGAAAAGTGTCCAATGGAATGACCGTTACTGAACTAACAGAGCGTTTAAAACTCAAGCAGCCGACTGTCACTCATCACCTCCAGGTACTGCGCTCTGTTCATGCTGTCGAAAGCGAGCGGTCAGGTCGAGAGCAGATTTATCAGTTGAATCGGAAAGCTCATTGTTTTGAAGAGTGTAAAATCCCTTTTAAATAATAATCTATTATGGAAATCCTCTCACTCATTAAATTCGTACTCATTCAAGTTTTCGGTCTGGTAATTTCCTTTGTTGCCGCCGGAATCTTTATTTTCTGGATTATCCGCAAGTTCCATTCGTGGAAGATCGCCGCCGCTTTTTCAGCGATTCTCGTTGGAATATCGTTTTTTCTTTTCATGCCCTATGCATTTCCGGAACGATTGGAGTACCCGTTCTTTTTGAAAACATTTGGACCCGCCGATGGACCGGGTCTCCCATTCAAAAACGTGGTCACGTTCTTTTTCAACGAGTCGAATATGGAAAGAGTATCCAACATTGCGCGCGACCCCAATGATGTGCCTCCACCAATCACGCGCACTTCGCCGGAACGAATAAAAATCGAATTGGAAACCAAGGAGGTTATCGCCGAAATGGCTCCCGGTATTTCTTTTAACTACTGGACATTTAACGGCACGGTGCCGGGGCCATTTCTGCGCGTCCGCGAGGGAGACACAGTTGAATTGACATTGAAAAATGATCCTTCCAGCATTCACCACCACAATATCGATCTCCACGCGGTTACCGGCCCCGGCGGCGGAGCGGTACTCACGAATATCGCCCCCGGAGAATCCAAAACGATGACGTTCAAAGCTCTAAATCCAGGTCTCTATGTGTATCACTGCGCCCATCCAAACGTTGCCACTCACGATGCTCATGGCATGTACGGCTTGATTTTAGTTGAACCAAAAGAAGGTTTGCCGAAAGTTGATCGGGAATTTTACGTCATGCAGGGAGAGTTTTACAGCACCGGGGGTTTGGGCAAAAAAGGATTGCAAATTTTTGACGCCCAGAAAATGCTCGACGGACATCCGGAGTATGTTGTCTTCAACGGCAAAATTAAGGGATTGGTTGGCAACATGAAAGCGAACGTCGGAGAATCTGTGAGAATTTTCATCGGCAACGGCGGAGTGAATCTCATCTCATCATTTCACGTCATCGGAGAGATTTTTGATACCGTATATCCTGAAGCCTCCATCGGAGGCGCGTTGTTCAAGAATGTCCAAACAACATTGGTACCAGCAGGTGGCGCGGCGATTACTGATTTTAAACTGGAAGTGCCGGGAAAATACATCCTCGTAGACCATGCTCTTTCAAGATTAGACCGCGGTGCATGGGGAGTGCTTGAAGTGGCTGGGGATGAAAACCCAGAAGTGTTTGACGGCAGTACCGAAAGTGGCGAGCGCGGGCACTGAAAATTAACTTGATTTTGTCGATAAACCAGCATTATGAAACTTGGCATAATTCTACAATCAAACAAGCCCGAACACGTATGGAATACGTTTCGTCTTGGCATTACCGCACTCAAATCCAATCACCAAGTAGAAATTTTTTTGATGAGCGAGGGTTCGGAATTGGACACTATTCCTGACACCAAAGATTTTGATGTTTCGGCAAAAGTAGTGGAATTTAAGAAATTGAAAGGAGAAATCTATGCTTGCGGCAGTTGCTTGAAGGTGCGTGGCAGGGAGGAGAGCAACATTTGCCCCATTTCCACAATGTCTGACTTGCTCAAAATGGTCGAGGGGTCGGATAAGGTTTTAGTTTTTGGCTAAACTACAAATATGAAAAAACTTATTTTCACAATTCTTTCTATAGTTGTTGTTGGTTCATTTGCCCCAAGTGCAAACGCTCAAATGATGGGCGGATTTTCCAATTCCTCGGCGGATTGGGACGCGGTAGTTGAACACACGCTCCGCGAAGAACAAGAAGGTAAAGAGCTTTGGAATAAACTGCGAGCAAAAGAAGTCGCTTGTGCTGATCTAAACGATGAGCAGTACGGAGTGCTTGGGGAATACTTTATGGGGACTATGGCCGGTGAGTCCCACGCCGCCATGAACGCTATGATGATTCAGGCGCACGGTGAAGACGGCGAAGAGCAGATTCACATTGTCATGGGTAAGCGTCTTTCCGGGTGCGATACATCGGCAATATTTCCGGCAATCAGCGGCGGTTGGATGCCGATGATGAATATGATGTGGGGAGGGTGGTCATCTCCCTTTGGTGATAATAATTCAACAAACAATATGATGAACTTTGGATTTGGGTCCTTTGGCGGCTTCGGCTGGATTTTTATGATCCTCTGGTGGGTGTTGATAATCGCGGGAATTGTCGCGCTTATCAAATGGCTTACCTCGCAATCTCGCGGCACTCACAATCGTGAGAAATCCGCGCTTGAAATTTTACAAGAGCGGTACGCTAAAGGTGAGATTGACAAAAAAGAGTTTGAGGAAAAGAAAAAGGACTTGGTTTAGAATTCAGGGAGCAATCCCCGCCGTTTTATAATATCTCCTAAAAACGGCGGGGATTTGTGCGCGCACAGGGAGGGTGGGGCAAGCACATACGGCTTCGCGCCTCGGACATTTCCGCTAGGGCGTCCACGCCCTTGGATGAGCGCCGCCGTAATCTTGCAATACAGAAATCCGAAGCGGAAGCGACACCACG